>Ga0302253_1000648_pt1 | contig 26651 bp, 22 predicted proteins | sample AAG_RA_Trp_MG_FD_193537 | JGI IMG/M metagenome (GOLD analysis project Ga0302253, IMG submission 193537) | Enriched activated sludge microbial communities from anaerobic digester in WTTP, New Holstein, Wisconsin, United States - AAG_RA_Trp | ecosystem: Engineered > Bioreactor > Anaerobic >...
CCGGACCACCGGTATATTCTCGAGCTCGGGCTGCAGGGGGAGAACCTCATCATGATAACACCGGCCGCAGACGAGCAGAGCACGATTGCCCAGATAACCGCGGTCAACCCGTATATCGAAAATTTCCGTGTGTTCAATGCGGTGGGAAGGAAGACCGATGACAACACGGTTCCCGGGGAACCTGCCCTGACCTTCGTCAAGGAAGCGATCCGGACACGTTCGACCGTTGAGGTTCCCGACCCAAAGAACGCCCGGGTCACCCGGTATCTCTTTGTCGATTTATCCAACGAACACTATGGATCCGATACCAGCCGTATCGTGGAGATCACCTACAGCACACGGATGATCGATCAGGCGCTTGCCCGTCTTCTGCTGTTTCATCTTATCGTTGCCGTTTTTGCCATCCTCCTCGGGGGTATGCTGGCATTGTTCATCTCACGGTGGGTAACCCGTCCGATTCAGGAGATCGTATCTGACGCTGACCGTATCGCACACGGGAACCTTGACCACCATATCCGGCCCATGGACAACAGCGATTTTTCCGTGCTTGGCACGAGTATCAACACGATGGTAGATTCCCTGAATTCCGCGTCGCGCAAGATGAAGGACGACGCAATTTTCCAGAAAGAGATGATAACACAGCTGCCGGTCGGGATCTTCATCAAGTCTGCCATGGATGGCAGGTATGTGTTCTGGAATAATGCCTGTGCCGAACTCTACCATCTGCCTGCAACGGAGGTGCTCGGCAAAACCGACCGGGAACTGTTTCCTGAGGAGCTTATTGCCACGATCGAGAAGGAGGACCGGCAGATCTTCCTGAACCGGAGCGAGATAAAAAACAAGGTTCTCTCGAACAAGTATCTGGGCGACCGCATCATCCACATGATCATCGTCCCGATCTTTGACTCGGGCGGAATACCGCTGTACATCCTCGGGATTTCCAAGGATGTCAGCCATGAGAATATCAATCTCAAAATGGACCTTCTCTTCAGTATCACCCGGCAGGATATCCTCGAGAACCTTGCCGTTATCATGAGCCATCTTGAACGGGCGCAGCTCAAGAACACGCACGACGACATGCAGAACTTCTTCAACAAGACCATCGATTCCATTGAATCCATTCGCAACCAGATCGCCTACATGCGGGCCCTCCAGGAGCTGGGGCTTGTCTCCCCCAAATGGCAGCTGGTCAGACAGGCATTCTACGACGCGGTCAGGCTCCTTCCCGACAACAACCTTGTCTTCCGGGCTGAAGTGGGGGATTTGGAGATCTTTGCGGATCCTCTCCTGCCGAGGGTCTTTTTCACGCTCCTTGACAACTCCATCAGGAATGGCGGGAAAAAGGTATCCTCCATCAGCCTCTCGCTCCGGAAGGAAGACCGTACCCTTATCATCGTATACGAGGATGACGGGTACGGCATCCCGTCACCTGAAAAGGAGAAGGTCTTTTCTACAGCATACGATGGCGGTTCCTGGCATGGTTTGTTCCTTGTCAGGGAGATTCTCGGGTTCACCCGGATTACAATCCGGGAGAAGGGTATCTTCGGCAGCGGCGTGAGGTTCGAGATCGAGGTTCCGTCTGACCGGTTCAGGACCGCCCCATGATAAGGGTTATACCAGTTTCCGATGCCTGTATACAATAGAACAAATAGAAGGACAGCCCCATACGGATTATCCGATTGCGGAGTTGTCAGAACCATGGCTGAAACCAAACAGTACGTGCTTGAAAAACTACCCTATGATCTCAATGCGCTTGCGCCTGCGATTTCCGAACAGCAGCTGACGCTGCATTACACAAAACACCACCAGGCTTACGTTACCGGGGCAAATGCAGTCCTCGAGAAACTTGCAAAGGCACGCAGGGAGAACGCAGACCTCGACTTGAAGGCGACGCTGAAGGAGTTATCCTTTCATGTCGGGGGTTACCGCCTCCATGCACTCTTCTGGGAGAATCTTGCACCGGCAGGCAAGGGGGGCGGTGGAGAGCCTCAGGGAGAGCTCCTGAAGGCAATCAATGCAGAATACGGATCGTTTGCCCGGTTCAAAAAGGAGTTCACTCAGGCAGCGATGAGTACCGAAGGGTCCGGGTGGGCTGTGCTGACATACTGTATGAAGACAAACCGTCTCCTTATCATGCAGCTCGAGAAGCATAACGTCAATGTGATTCCGGGATACCGGATCCTCATGACCCTGGACGTCTGGGAACATGCATATTATCTCGATTACCGGAATGACCGGGCAAAGTTCATCGAATCGTTCTGGACCATTGTAAACTGGGATGAAGTGAACAGGCGCCTTGTCTCGCACCTGAAAACATAACAACGGGATGGCTGCCGGCAAAAAGGAGCCGGCATTTTTTTATCTGGTCATCGGCTTTTCGATACTGACCGTGCGGAACCGGTTCTTGATGTTATCGGCATAATAGATCCCAGCGGACGATGCAGTTATCAGACCGGTATGGATCCGTGAGGGTACATTCTGGTACTGGTGAATGATACCGGAACGGAATTCTATCTCCAGGTTTTTCTTTACCGCATCGTAACTGACGGAACGGAGGTTACTGGACTGAACGAGTTGCCTTTCCAAAAAAGTCACCTAAACTGGTATGCCTGCTTTCCTGATAAAAGGGCGTGACGGGTGCAGGACAATATCCGGCTTCACAGGATCTCTCCTTGAACTGCCTTGTTCACATATCCAACCTGCAGGTATGATTACGGCATCCCGAAAAAATGTTCTGATCTGTCATCATCAAATCAGGCAGGGGGAACAGTGAATCCTTCACGACGTGGGTGTGACTGGTGGCAATCCGGCTGCGATACTGATGCCGGTGCACAGGGTGCGGGAGGCGATCCCGGGAATGCAATCCAGTATACCGGGCAGCCCGTAAACGGATGACAGGAGCGATCGGGAATCAGCGGAAATAACACCTATATAGTGACAACACTAACATAATGTAAGGATGCACGACGCTGCTGAGGTTGCCCGCCTGCTCGATATCCTCGGGAACCGGAACCGCAGGCGGATCATTGAACTGCTGAGACAGAAGCCCTGTTTTGTTACCGAGATATCCGATACCCTGACTCTTTCCCCCAAGGCAGTCATCGATCACCTGCAGATGATGGAACGGGAAGCGATCCTCGCAAGCCAGATCGATGAACGGCGGAGGAAATACTATTACCTTGCAAACGACATCCTCATCGATGTCAGTCTCAAGGAAGCACGGATTGTCAGTACGGTGCCAGCGGAAGAGGACGAGAAAAACCAACAGATGAAGAAGTCAGTCGGGATGCTCGGGCGGATGATCCGGGCCCACGACCAGATCCTGGTGAACCTCGAACAGATCAATCACGACATAGAAATAAAAATCAACGATATTGCCCGCAACCATAAAGATTTATTCAGAAGCGAGCGAGAGATAACTGTGGTCATTGCACTCTCCCATGACACCCTGACGGTTCCGGAACTGGAACAGGCAACGGGAATTCCCGGAGGGGATCTCCGGCGGATACTCGGCCAGTTCGAACGTCGCGGGCTTGTGAAGCGAGTACAGGATGCCTATACACTCCGAGGTGTTCATGCAGAATAATCCGAATGGCCCTTACGACGATGTATTCAGCAACCTTGCAAAGATTGTGGAAGACATTGTAAAGAGCATGCCGGAGAGCCAGCATGCCCGGATCATCGGGTACACCATCATCACCCGGCAACCCTCATCGGAAGATCCGCAGGTATTCCAGTTCAATGCGCCGGAAGATGATGATGAGATTCCGTACGAGGTTATGGAATCTGACGACCAGATCTTCATCACCGCAACCCTGCCGGCCGACCTTAAGAATGCCCCGTATGCTGATATCGGGACCGACCGGGTCAGAATCTTCGTCGATGACCGGTCGGTTACCGTCATGCTGGACAGTATGGTCGACCGCATCCACAGCTATTACCGTGTTCACCGTGGTATCATGGATATCACATTAAACAAGGTGAAAAATCCGGTTCAGTATATCCCCCCGGGAAGCCCGGAATAATTCAGTTTTTTCAGAATTGGTAGAAAAAGAGGTGCAATCAGGCCAGTTTCCAGATACCGCTGTCCTGCGCGTTGAAGGGTATGAGCACATAGGTCTCTTCCGGAACAAGTGACTGAGGGACCTGGTACACTATATACCCGTCAACGGCATTGCTGGTCCCCGGGTAGAGGTAGGCAAGTTCCGTTCCGTGCGAGAACCCGAAATCCTCCACGTACTCATCGCCATTGAGCTTGTGGTAGTACATCACCTCTTTGACCTCGACAGGTGTCGCCTCCTCATCCTCTCCCTTGTCCGGCTTGTAATGGCTTGTATCCTCGGTGTACATTACCCCGTTGTAGTATACCGAGATCTTTCCCGAGTCAGGGAACCAGACCCGGTAATCGCCCTTGTTCTGCATCTGGACAAAGACAAAGAGGAATTTATTCCCGGCCCGGGGCTTCTCGACATAATATCGGTTGTCCTTGTCATTGTGCCACTCGTAAGTGTCATTTATCCAGAACCTGTAGACCGTTGCTTCGCTGACAACACTTCCCGTGCCGAATGAAAACCGGTCCTTGAGCTTCATCGCATCAGGGAACGGATCTGGTTTCATGGTCGGTGTCGCGGTCGTGGCCTCTATCAGTGCAGGCGAAGTAGTTACAAATGTTGTCCTTGGTTCTGCCGTAGTCACCTGGCCCTGTGTGTTGCCCGGGACAGCGCTGGTGCCGGAAAGGTTTGGTATGATAAAAAAGTACACGACTGCCGCAATGACGATGAGAAGGATCCCAGCTGTAAGTATCGTTTTCGGTATGCCTTTTTTTCCTGTCTGCGGTAATGGGAGTGGTGGTGCCCCGGCGGTTGATCTCTCCGGCAAGGCCGTGGCAATCGTCTGCGAAGTTACTGACGGCTGGAGAATCGGTGAACCGCAGTTCTGGCAGAACTTGAGATCTTCGGATAGTGCTGCTCCGCAGGTTGTACAGAATTTTTGAGCCATGGTTTTTCCTCCCTGAACAGAATTGATTGAGAATTGTTGATCAGTACAAAGAAATTGAATGGTATTATCCAAGTACCCAGACAGGTTTTGTTTGATCCGGCAGGCTGATGGTTACAAACGTATTCTCTGGTCTTATGGACGCCGGAACTTCGAAGATGATATACCCTTCAACCGCATTGCTCTCTCCCGGATTAATGTACGCAAGCTTCTGACCATGGGAGTACCCGTAGTCCTCTACAAGTTCGCTGCTGTACACTTTTTTGGAGTACTCGATCTCTGCAATACGGGCAATCCTCGGGGTTGAATCGATGCTGTCTTTGGTGCCCTTCGGCAGCGGGTGGAGGGAATACGGTGAAATGAGGTCATTGCCGCTGATAACGTAGACATTCCCGTATGGCGGGAGGGGTGCCCGTTCCCTGCCCCGGTTGACCATCGCGATGAATACGAAGAGGTATGTTTTCCCGGCTGGTGCTATCCGGGTATCATACTGGAGTTCGGCCGGGTTGTACCAATGGTAGGTGTCGTTGATCCAGATCCGTGTTATCGAAGCCTCGCTTGTCCAGGAAGTGTTCTTTCCAAACGTGAACGCCGCTTTCAGGGGGAGAGCGTCCGGGTACCGCGTGTCGCGGGCAGGTGTTGTCGGAAGGGATGGGGTGGTGGTGACTACGGTTGTTGGCACCGTGGTGGTGATGACCGGGACTGCAGGTGAAGGAGTGGCTGCTGGCGCTGGTTTGCCCTGGTCAGCGCACCCGGCACAAAAAAACAGTGCAAGAACACATACGACAGGAAGTATTCGAACCGGTTCCATAATTCAACCTTGACGCTCGTGTTTAAAAATAGTACTGGTCCCAAAAAGGGGATTTCCGGATGCGGGACGTTCCGCTTCACGCGGGATATCATGCTTTGACCGGTAAATCCGCGGGTGTCCATTGGGAAATTGCTTTTTTCCCGTCCCCTCTCTCGTGGAACTGCCGGAGTGAAACGGTAATGTCACGGGTAAAGGCGAAGTAACCGATCTGGGTGTTCCGGCAGAGTTTCATGGCCATGTCCATCAGGCCGCGGGGATCGGGACGGGCTTCGCCCAGCCAGATATGGAAGATATTACCGCCATCGACAATCGGGAAGAAGACGTGCTCGACTTCCATGCGTTTTGTGAGCGGGACGTTTGCCCCGGGTGCTATATGGGTACCATTCGTGTAATAGATTGGCAGGTCGCGGCTCTTGCCCAGTTGTGCAAGCCCCGCTTCCAGGTCACCCTTGATAACAGCCTTTGCAAAGTTGTGGTACCGCCGGTCGAGCAGGTCGGCCGTGGCAAACCGCTGGCCGGTCGTTTCGGCGGGAGTACGGGCAAGTGCTATGGTCATGTTGTTCTTTTTCGAGAGTTCCTTTGCGTACAGTTCCATCTCGATCATTGCCCTGACCGCGAGCTTGAACGCTGCTTTGGATTCATGCATCTGTTTGCCGGTATGATGCTGGACCATCTCGTTGACTCCGACAACTCCAATCGTATAGACCAGGCCTTCCAGATCGACTGCCAGTGCTCCGCGCTCTCCGGTATTGGGATCCTTGGGGCGCTGCATGGCAAACGGCATCCGGCTGTTGGCCCGGATCAGGTCCATCCAGCGCCGCTTGATCTTGAAGATCTCGACAGAAACGTCCATGAGTTTTTTCAGTTCTGCATAGAGCCGTGCATCGTCCCCTTCGGCATTGTAAGCAGCGCGGGGGCAGTTTACCGAAACGACCTGCCAGGACCCCATGGAGAAGTGGCGGCCGTCTTCGAAATACAGTTTCCGGTCAAAGTCGGAGTCCTTGTCCGCCACGGCTGAGAACTGGTAGGCACAGCACTGGTAACAGGAGATCCCCTTGCCAGCGCCGCGGTATACCGGGAGCTGGTTGTCGTAATACGGCGTGCCGAACTTGGATGCGAGCTCGAACGTCATCAGGTAGAGTTCCTGGTAGGTCGGGAGATCGGGATTCTTCCGGTTAAACTCCTCGCGTTCATTCATGAAATCCGGCTCGATGGAGATCTCCGGTTTGGGGAAGTTGAAGGGCTTGCCCCAGTAATCCCCTTCCAGCATCACTTCCATGATCGCCTTGAAGAGTAACCGGACCTCGCGCTCGCACTCGCCATAGGTTCGTTTCGGGGCGGATTTGCCATCCCAGATCTTCCCCTTGTATACGCAGGGTTTATCCTGCCAGAGCGTCGGAACACCCGGACAGAGCTGGATGGATGAGAAGACCAGCTGGCCGCCGCGTGCAACCATCATCTGGGTCATCTCGTATACGAACATCTGGACCATCTGCTTGATCTCCTCGTAGGGCATTCCTTCCATGTAGGGCGCAAGGAAGGTGAGGAAGTTGTAGTATCCCTGCCCGCCGGCGAAGTTTGTCTGGGCAGATCCGAGAGCCTTGACTGCGTGAAGGATTGCCACCTCTGCCCGCTTTGCCGGGCCGGCAACCGATGCCTTGGTGCCGTTGCCGTCAGGCATCAGGCCGTAGTAGAAGAAGTAGCGGAGGTCCCAGTCCTGGCAGAAAGGGCGGGTCCCGAAGTATTCGAGATCATGGATGTGCATCTCGCCGGAAAGGTGGTGGTCCGCGAGATCGGGTGGCAGCTGGAGCAGGTACTGTTCCTTGGAGATCTTGTCCGCCTTTTTCTTGTGCGAGGTTTCGGCATTCTCCTGCAGGTTGGCGTTGTCATGCGCTTCGAATCCTTTGCCGACATCGATCAGGTGTGCGTCGTAGACCGGTGTACCCACACGGGTCGAGACATTGCGGTACTGGACCATGCCTTTCTCGAGAAGCGTGATATTGACAATCTCCCGGATGAGTGGTCCGGAGAGGGACTTGAGGCCCATGTTCTTGATGCGGTTCTCTACATCGAGGGCAATCTCCTGCGCGATCTCCTCGGTCGCGCCCTCATACCCGTAAAAAGTCTCGACAAGTCTGGTCTCTTTCACGATCTGGTTAACAATCCGCTGGCGGTCCCATTCGACGATATGGCCGTCGGTGGTCCGGACGAACGGGAGGGCAGGGACAGCAAGGCCGTCGAAAGTTACCTGTCTGGTCTCCTGTCGGGCCATCAGTCACCTGATATCAGTTTTGCGAGGTGTCCTTCATCCATTTTCCCGGAAGGGAAGAGATCTGCAGACGTGAAAAAGTCGTCGTTATTCTGAAGCACAGGCGCCTCGTTGACAAAAACACCGTTAACCCGCAGTTCTGTCAGGGACTCAGCACTGGACAGGTCGCGCTCGCTGTACCTGAGCCCGCTCTTTTTCAAAAAGCCTTTCAGGAGCTCACAGTTCGGACAGTGCTCAAGCGTATAGACAATCAGCTGTGGACCTTTCGGCACAAAAAACACCCTCTCTCTGTGATCCAATTGGAAGTATGTGAATAAAAAAATCTTGGTTCGTGCATCCGTTATCCCTCCGTCGCTTATAAGCGATTACCATTAGTAGGGGAATGGAATAATAGTACCATAATGGTACGGGCGTTTATTGCACTCGAACTCCCGCAGGAGATCCGGGACCGGCTGAAGGGGGCGCAGGACATCCTGCGCACCTGCCCAGGACGTCTTACGTTCGTGGATCCCTCCCTGGTACACATCACGCTGAAGTTTCTGGGCGAAGTGGCGGAGAAGGACATCCCGCTCCTGGGAGAGGCGCTCAGGAGCATCTCCTTCCAGCCGTTTCAGGTCACGGTCGGTACCGTGACCGTGAATAATCCCCGGCGCCCGTTCACTGTCTGGTGTTCGATCCTTGATAACGGCAGGGGCAGGAACCTTTTTGACAAGGTCGAGGGCTGTCTCGTACCCTTGGGGTTTGCCCGGGAGACGCGGGGATTCACCCCCCATGCCACGCTTGCGCGGGTAAAAACACCTGACCCGGCGCTGATACGTGTCATCCGATCCATGGACATGACCACTTATGGCGACTGCGTTATCAGTGGCATGAAACTCAAGAAGAGCACCCTCACCCCGCGGGGTCCGCTGTACGAGGATTTGCTGGAGGTTGTATGGTAAGACGTCTCCGTCATGAAGATGTGGTGCTTGCCTCCCTCCGGCCCACAAAAGAGGAACGCGATCACGTCTGCAGTATTGCCCGGCGCCTGCTTAAAATAATCGCGGAGAGTGGAAAAGCGGAGGGGATGGTGGTGGGCTCCATCGCCCGGAATACATGGGTGCATGGCGACCGCGACCTCGACGTCTTCATGCTTTTCAATCCCTCCCTTTCCCGTGAGGAACTCGAGGATCAGGGCCTGGCACTCGCGCGGTCGGTTGCACGGGCCTGCACGGACACGTTCCATGAAAAATATGCCGAGCACCCGTACATCAATGCAACAATCGACGATGTCGATGTCGACCTTGTCCCCTGTTATCATGTCAGCAGCGCGACAAGGATTCAGAGTGCTGTTGACCGCACTCCGTTCCATACGAGATACATCACTGACAAGATCAATGGCCTTATTGACGATGTTCTTCTCCTGAAACGGTTCACCAAGACCGGCGGGATCTACGGTTCCGACCAGATGACGGAAGGCTTCTCCGGGTATCTCTGCGAACTTCTTATCCTCCATTATGGCGGTTTTACCCCGCTCCTTGAAGCCGCCGCAACGTGGCGCCCGCAGACCGTCATCGATATCGAACACCATGCTGCCAGGGAATTCCCCGAGCCTCTCGTTGTTATCGATCCTGTAGATCCGAAGCGGAATGTGGCAGCAGCTGTTTCCTCCGACAAAATGGCCGGCTTCGTTGAACTTGCACGCGGTTACCTTGAATCGCCGTCTGAAGCGTTCTTTGTTTACCCCCCTGATCGCTGTATCCTGAAAAAGGAACTTACCGCGGTTATCCGTCAGAGGAAGACGTTTTTGTATGCGATCGTTTTTTCCACGCCCCCGTATATTCCTGAGGTGGTTGTGCCCCAGCTGAAGCGGAGCCTGCTCTCGGTACGCGAGCTCCTTGAACGTAACGGGTTTACCGTCCATCATGCGCATTACGATATGCAAACCGAACGGTGCATGTTCCTGTTCGAACTGCTGGCAAAAGAACTCCCCGCTATCCGCCGGCATCCCGGCCCGCCTGTCTGGAACAGGGTCAACGCGGACAGGTTCCGCGAAAAGCATGTTGCCGAGCGGGCGACCGGCCCTTATATCGATGATGGGAGGTACGAAATGGAAGTGCCGCGTGAATACACGACCCCCAAAAGCCTGCTCTCATCACAGGAAGTCCTCCTGAATGCAAGCCACGGGAAGCATGTTCGTCAGGCCCTTGAAAGCGGATGGACGGTTCTTGAAGGGTCCGAGTGCTGGCAGAAGGAATTTGCACCGTTCCTTGCTGGTTTTTTTGACCGGTTGTCACCGCTTGTCAGGATACTGCGGAAACGGTAAGCTTGCTGCTGAAAAATCTTTTTATTTTCCTGAATTTTTCCGGATCTTTGTTTTTGCGAGTTTCTCGATTGCTGCGATATCAGCATCAGTGCCGAGAGTCAGTCTCTGGTTCCTGACCGCACTGTCAACGAAACCTTTCCCGACAGCATTCCTGATGATCAGCGTTGTCATCCCGGCGGGGCTCCCGATGGCTCCCGCGGAAATGTCCGCCATGACGGAAGTGAGATCGGTGCAGGAATGGCAGCCTTTCCGTATGCAGGTCTCCAGCTCGGCAAGCGGGACCGTTGCCGTTGTGCCGTCGTGCTTCAGGATCTCGAGTTTCCCCTTGACATCCAGTTTCCGGATCTCCTGGGGTTCGAGCTTGTAATGCATGCGGAGCTTGCCCTGGACGAGTGCAGTGTAATCGAACGTCTCGGTGCAGAAGAGCCCGATAACGAGCCGGATCGATTTTGCATAGGGTTTGAGGAGATCGTTGTCACTAGCCCGGATCCGTGCGAGAGCCTGGACAGCGCAGGGAACGCCAACGACCGCGATCCGGTGGACCTTCCGCTCCACGACCGCGATCTTCAGCGCCGCAAGCAGGGGCACCCACCAACTGTAGCGGCTGCCGGCCTGCTGGACGAGGACGTCCGACCGGGTGATGACTACGGACGAGGGTCTCAGCGTCCAGCGATCCTCCATCACCGTGACGACGGCATCAATGAGGCCCTCCTCCAGCGCATTGGCGAGGATGGCCGTGACCGCCCCACCGCTCTGCCGGTGCGGGATTTCGAAGGCCGCTTTTGCCGGGACCAGCTCAAGGTACTTCCCGAGGGTTTCGGCCGGCTGTTCCCCGATGCGGGGGCAGGCGTCGTAGCATGCGCCGCAGGGGACACTGTCGGTCGCCTGCTTGCAGTAGCCAGTGCTCTGCGGGGTGGTGACCATCTCCCCTTCCGCAAAGGAAAGAGCATCTGCAGGGCATACGGCAATACATGCACCGCAGCCCGAGCATTTCCCGGTGTCCCAGACCCCGCTTTTCAAATCGAGATAACTTTTTTCTGCCATTGGTCTCACTCCCACGTGTACTTGTTCGCAAACGGTCGTGCGCTTGCCGGGATGATCCTCGAATACTCTGCCGCAAGGAGGGGAACCGGATCGATCCGGAACGCTTTGGCAAAATCCTCGAGAATGGGTCGGATCGTCTCTTTCTGTTCTTCGGCAAGGGGCAGCTGTTTTGCGCCGACACCGAGATATTGTTCGTCGGCTTTTCCCCGGATAATAATCTCTCCCCCATGAATGCCGCTGCCGATTCCCCGTTCGCTGACTGGAACGACCCCGTTCAGGCCGAGAACAATCAGGAGCCCTCCCGCCATGTACTCTCCGAGGAATGCCCGAGCTGATCCCCCGACTACAAGGATGGGGCGTTTCTCGAGGTACTGTTTCATATGAATGCCACCGCGGTACCCGATATTATCGCGGACATACACGCGTCCGCCCCGCATGCTGTGTGCAACAGCATCGCCGGCGCTACCGTGGATGACGACCTTGCCTTTGTCCATCGTGTTGCCTGGTGCATGGTCTGCATTGCCGTTGACGATGATGGTCGGCCCGCTCATGAACATGGCGAGATCTCCTCCGGGAACGCCGTTGACGGTGATCGTCACACCATCCCCCCGCAGGCCGTCGCCGATAAACCGCTGGCCGAGCACATTGTCAATAATGATCTCCTTTGCTCCATTGGCCACAGCCGCCCGGATCTTCTGGTTCAGCGGTGTGTACTGAAGATTCTTTGCATCGATCTTCACCGGTCTCATGCTCAGGCCCCCACCGTCTGTACATCAAGAACCCTGAGCAACCCTTCATCCAGCATGTATCCCCGGAGCCGGTCCCGGTTGCCCCGGAGGCTCTCAATGCTGTTGATACCGGCTGCCCCCATCAGTTCTGCTAGTTCCAGCGTCCATCCGTGGATCAGGTTCTCGACCTGCACAGCGTTCGTATCAGGATCGAGACGCGCCACGAGTTCCGGCTTCTGAGTCGCGATGCCCCATGCACATGTACCGCGGTAACAGGTGCCGCAGACCCGGCAGCCCATTGCGACAAGGGCGGATGTGCCGATATAGACAGCATCGGCACCAAGGCAGATGATCTTGGCGACATCGGCGCTCTCGCGGATACCGCCGCTCGCGATGATGGAGACCTCGTTCCGGATTCCCTGTGCCCGGAGTTTTGCATCGACACTCGCAACAGCGGCTTCAACCGGGATGCCCACGTTGTCCCGGAAGACCCGGGGCGCTGCACCTGTACCCCCCCTGAATCCGTCGACAACCACTGCATCGGCACCGGACCGGGCGATGCCGGCTGCGATGGCCGCGGAGTTGTGGACCGCGGCGATCTTCACAAAGACGGGTTTCTTCCACTCCGTCGCTTCCTTCAGGCTGCGGACGAGCTGTTTCAGATCCTCAATACTGTAGATATCATGGTGCGGTGCCGGGCTGATAGCGTCGCTGCCCTCCGGAATCATACGGGTACAGGAAACATCGGCACAGACTTTCTCTCCCGGCAGGTGGCCGCCGATACCCGGCTTGGCTCCCTGCCCGATCTTGATCTCGATGGCGGCACCGCGTTCGAGATAATTGATATCAACGCCAAACCGGCCGGATGCCACCTGTACGATCATATGGTCCTGGTAAGGATAGAGCGATTCGTGGAGCCCACCCTCACCGGTGCCCATGAACGTCCCGATCCGGCTCACCGCCTTTGCAAGCGCGGTCTGGGCATTAAGGCTGATCGCACCGTAACTCATGTGCCCTATCATGATCGGAGTCTCAATCTGGAGGTTGGGGGTGAGTTTTGTCCGGAGTTCGATATCGCCATTCGGCAGTTGTGCCAGGTCAAGCGATGATGGTTTCTTGCCGATGTAGGTCCGGAGCTCCATGGGCTCGCGGAGCGGATCGATGCTCGGGTTGGTCACCTGGCAGGCATCGAGTACCAGGCGGTCGAAGATGATCGGGTATGGCTTGGCATTGCCCATGCCGGCAAGGATGATCTTGCCGGTCTTCGCCTGGTTGAAGACGGCCTCGCGCACGTCACGGGTCCAGACCGGGTGACTCCGGTAATCGTTCGGCTTCTCCTCGATCTCGATGGCATCCCGCGGGCAGAACGCGATGCACCGGTGGCAGGCAACGCAGTTCCGCGAATTGATTCGGATATCGTCGCCTTCGCGCCGGAAGACACCGTACGAGCAGTTCTCGATGCAGCGCCCGCAGTTCATGCACTGCTCCGGATCGATCCTGACCCGGAATTTCAGGGGGGTGCTGCCGATGCTCATGAGTAAACCCTCCCGATGACCGGCTCGCCGGCCTTGGGCATCGTGATATTTTCTACATCGGGATCGATCCGCCGGATCGCTGCTTCTTCACTGGAGATGAAAAGCCTGTCGCCCCTCTCGCCGGAGACCAGGGGGCGGAGCTTGATCCGATCCGTGAACCCGACGAGCGAATGCTCGTTGGCCACGCAGATCGCAAAGGGCCCGTTCATGAGTGCGGAACCGTACGTGAGCCGGAGCGCCCGGTTGAGTTCCTGCTCCTTTGCCGGCATCCGGTCGATCTCTTCCCAGAACGGCGGGGCGAGCGCCCGGACCGCCATCTTCTCAGAGAGCCCGTGCTTCCTCACGAGCAGGTCGACGAGGTAGGCAACGACCTCCGTGTCGGTATACATTGTGCACTTATACCCGTAGCTCTCGATGTAGCGCCGGTTGGTGCCGTAGGAGGTAATCTCGCCGTTATGGACAACGCTCCAGTTGAGGAGGTTGAAGGGGTGGGCCCCGCCCCACCAGCCGGCCGTATTGGTCGGGTACCGGTTATGGGCGAGCCAGAGGTATCCCTTGTAGTCCTGGATACGGTAAAAATTCGCAACATCCTCGGGCCAGCCTGCTGCCTTGAAGACGCCGAGGTTTTTACCGGAGGAGAAGATCAGCGCCCCGTTCTTTTCGCTGTTGATTTTCATCACGAGATGTGTGATAATATCCTCTTCGGGTGTGGTGCTTTTTGGCATGAGGGTCCGGTCCGGCCGGAAGAAGTATCGCCAGGGTGTGTGGACTTTGCGGAGACCGGGCTGTTCGTGAGTCTTGATCTGTTCGTCATGGATAATGGTCCCCCACTTCTCCAGCTGGTTATCGAGCGATGCCTTGTTTTCCCTGATGTTATCGAAGAACACGTGAAGTGCATAGTATTCTTTGTAGTCAGGATAGATCCCGTATGCTACGTATCCTGCGCCTTCCCCGCTTCCCCGCTCGTCCATGGAAGCGAGAGCCTCTTTGATCTTGGAGCCGTCCATCAGCTGGCGACGCCGGTCAATGACACCAATAATACCACACATATTATCACAATGGAAACTGATCCAGTACTGTTGAACATCTGTTCATGGTGATATGAACATTCGTTCAGTTGTGCAGTTACATTGGCTCAATAGGTATAAATATGATTGGGTGGAACATGTCTTCCAGTATGTCAGCAGACGTAACGAAAATGCTCAAGAAAATCGAGGCAGATGGGGTAAAATTCATCCGCCTCCAGTTCACGGATATCCAGGGGATGCCGAAAAACGTCTCGATCCCTGCTATCCAGGCTGAGAAAGCGCTCACTGAAGGGATCTGGTTCGATGGGTCTTCCATTGAAGGATTTGCACGGATTGAAGAGTCCGATATGATCCTCAAGCCCGATCCGGCCACGTATGCAGTTCTCCCGTGGAGACCCCAGGAGGGAAAGGTTGCCCGGTTCATCTGCGATGTGCAGACATATGGCAACAAGCCCTTCGAAGGGGACCCCCGTTATGTCCTGCGCAAGGCGATGGTGGATGCAGCCAAGGCAGGATATACCTTTAACACCGGCCCCGAACTTGAGTTTTTCCTGTTCAAGATGTTCGACGGAACGCCGACAACCGAGTTCGAGGACCATGGTGCATATTTCGACCTTGCCCCCACCGACTCTGCGGAAGATGTCCGGCGCGACGTTGTCCTTGCGCTGAGCAACATGGGCTTTGAGATCGAGGCCTCCCACCACGAGGTCGCCGACAGCCAGCACGAGATCGACTTCAAGTACGGCGATGCACTCACCACGGCAGATCGTGTCATCACGTTCAAGTTTGCAACCAAGTCGATCGCCCTGCAGTACGGCCTCCATGCCTCATTCATGGCCAAGCCGATTGCCGGCATCAACGGCAGCGGTATGCACACCCACGGTTCGCTCTCGAAGAACGGCAAGAATGCCTTCTACGATGCGAACGCCGAACTGCAGCTCTCCGATACATGCATGTACTATATCGGTGGTCTCCTGAAGCACGCAAAGGCGATAACCCGCGTGGCGAACCCGACCATCAACTCCTACAAGCGTCTCGTTCCCGGCTACGAGGCACCCTGCTACCTTGCCTGGAGTGCCGCAAACCGCTCTGCACTCGTCCGTGTCCCCGCAGCCCGCGGTAACAGCACCCGTGCCGAGTTCCGCAGCCCCGACCCGATGTGCAACCCGTACCTCACGTTTGCCTGCATGCTCGCGGCCGGTATGGACGGCATCAGGAACAAGATCATGCCGCCCGAATCGACCAACACCAACATATATCACCTCAATGCAAAGGACCGCAAGAGGCTCAAGGTCGAGATGCTCCCGGCAAGCCTTGCCGAAGCAAATGCCGCACTCCTCAAGGACGAAGTGATCTGCAATGTCCTCGGCGAGCACGTGGTGAGCAACCTCACCCGCATCGCCGAGATGGAAACCGATTCCTTCCGGCTCGCGGTCCACCCTTGGGAGCTGGAACGGTACCTGGCAACCTATTAAATTTTAAAATCTTTTGAACAACCAGTGATTTTCGGACTTGTAATCCCGTAAGGATCGCCCGGTCGTTCTGTCTGCATAATTCCATCCCGTATGGCATGAAAAAACATGTCCATAACGGGAGTCCGCCATGCCGCAAACCGCATGGTATACCTGCAGAGTGCAACGGGACAGCCGGAAGCGATCATCGGATAAACGGTGATTACGATGATGATGGATACAGGAGTTACCTGCTGGCTGATGGTCTCGGCACTGCTGGTCATGCTGATGACCCCCGGTGTCGGCCTTTTTTATGGTGGACTTGTACGGAAGAAGAACTTCATCTCAATGATTGCGCTCTCTTTTGTAAGTCTGGCGCTGGCGAGTATCCAGTGGATTTTTATCGGGTACTCGCTTGCATTCGGGCCTGATATCTGGGGCGTGATCGGGAACCTGGATTACCTGGGTTTATCGGGGGTCGGCGCGAGTGCGGGCACTGCGATTTACCCACCGCTGGTGTTCATGGCGTTCCAGCTCTTTTTTGCGGCGGTGACCATCACAATTGTCACATCTGCGGTTGCAGAACGGATAAAGCTCTCGTCCTACATCGTCTTCTGCCTGGTCTGGCTGACCGTGGTCTACTGCCCGCTCGCCCACTGGGCATGGGGCGGGGGCTGGGCCCAGCAGATGGGGCTTATCGATTTTGCCGGTGGCACAGTTGTTGAGATCTGCTCCGGCTTTGCCGCGTTGAGCCTTGCCTGTGTTATCGGGCGCCGAGCCGGGTATGGTGAGTATGCACTGGAGCCGCACAACATCCCGATCGCACTCGTGGGTGCGGCACTCCTCTGGTTCGGGTGGTTCGGGTTCAATGCCGGAAGCGCCCTTGCGATCAACAGCAGTGCCGTGGTGGCCTTTGTCAATACCAATTCGGCGGCAGCGGCAGGGACGCTTGCGTGGATGTTTGCCAGCTGGTACCGCGGCAAGCCGAGTTCGCTGGGGATGGTGAGCGGGGCGATAGCAGGCATGGTCGCGATCACGCCCGCAGCCGGTTTCGTGACGCCACTCGTGGCTGTTCTTATCGGCGCTGTTGCGGGTGTCCTCTGTTATTCTATGATGCTCGTGAGGATCGGGCAGAAGTTCGACGAGAGTCTCGATGCCTGGGCGATCCATGGCATGGGTGGTCTGTGGGGCACGCTCGCGACCGGTCTCTTTGCCACGGCCGCGATTGGGGGATATACCGGCCTGTTCGGGGGGAACGTTCATCAGTTCCTGGTTAATGCACTGTGCGCCGGAGTGGCGGTCGTGTACGCGTTCGGCATGACGTACCTAGTCGGAGTTGTCATCGATCGTACACTGGGACTGCGTGTCAGCGAGGATGAGGAATATGTCGGCCTTGACATCTGCCAGCATGGCGAACGGGCATAGTGCCGGTGCGCGATCGCGCCCGCTGGGATTTACCTCTCTTTTTAAATAAAATATCAGCCGGTCTTATTTTCGGGTGTTTTCGGGCAATCCGTCCAGAATTTTTGGATTTTTAATGGTGTTCATCGTAATGTCTTTGTAGTAATATTTTTAAGTGTAGGAATACAACTTCCTTCCAACAATTGTATAACACTATCAACCCGAACTGACAGGAACACGAAGGAATCTGATGATTCAGCGATACTACCGGATTTTTCCTCCGGTAATTATCGTTATGAGAATGATCAGTCGCCACCGGTCCGGTTGGGGATAATTTAAAATGTGGAAAAACGATGCAGAATTCAAGTATGGTGAAATGAATGGCAATTGATACAGGAGCAACAGCATGGATCCTCGCCTCGACGGCACTCGTCATGATCATGACGCCGGGCGTTGGTCTTTTCTACGGGGGTCTTGTCCGGAGGAAAAACTTCATCAACATGATCACCCTGTCGTTCGTTGCCTTTGCACTCGTCAGTGTCCAGTGGGTGCTGTTCGGGTACTCGCTGGCATTCGGTACGGATGTCGGCGGATTCATCGGCAACCTGGAGTACCTCGGTCTGAACAACGTGGGTATGGAGCCCGGTACCTACAGCCCGGTGATCCCGGGACTGCTGTACATGGTCTTCCAGCTCGTGTTCGCAACTGTGACCATGGCAATCGTGACCTCGGGATTTGCCGAGCGGATCAAGTTCAGCTCGTACCTGGTCTTCGCTTTGCTCTGGACCACGATCGTGTATGATCCTCTGGCCCACTGGGTCTGGGGTGGCGGTTGGGCAGCGCAGTTCGGCGCAATCGACTTTGCCGGCGGCACGGTCGTCCATATCAGCTCCGGATTTGCGGCGCTTGCCCTGGCCCTCGTGATCGGCAAACGGGTTGGGTACGGTAAGTACGGTATGGAACCGGCAAACATCCCCTGGTCGATCCTGGGTGCAGCGCTCCTGTGGTTCGGCTGGTTCGGGTTCAACGCAGGCAGTGCGGTGGATGCGAACGGTCTTGCTGCACTGGCGTTCGTGACAACCAACACGGCAGCGGCAGCAGCAGCTATCTCCTGGACGCTCGTTTCATGGGCCCATGGCGGCAAACCGAGCTCGCTCGGCTTTGTCTCGGGCGCAGTGGCCGGTCTTGTTGCGATAACACCCGGTGCCGGGTTCGTTACCCCGATGGGGGCAATTATCATCGGTGCAGTGGCCGGTGCACTCTGCTACGGCATCATGCTCTGGCGGCAGGGTAAAGAGATCGACGAGAGTCTCGATGCCTGGGCAGTCCATGGGATGGGCGGCCTCTGGGGCGCGCTCGCAACGGGTATCTTTGCCATGGCAGCGATCAACGGCAAATCGGGGCTCATCGAAGGCAATGTGACCCAGTTCATTGCGCAGGTTGCGGGTGCCGGAGCTGCGGTTGTTTACGCGTTCATCGTGACCTACGTGCTTGCAGTGGTCATCGACAAGACGATGGGGCTGCGTGTCACGGAAGAGGAAGAGTATGTCGGCCTTGATATCTCGCAGCACGGGGAGCGCTGCTGAAGGGAGGGAGAACCATGAAACTGGTAAAAACCATCATCAAACCCGAGCGGTTCGAATTCGTGAAGAAGGCGCTTGAGGAGAAAGGATTCAAAGGAATGACCATCACGGAGGTCAAGGGTCGCGGGGAACAGAAGGGTATCACCCTGGAGTACCGCGGCGGCCTGATGACCGTTGATCTCCTGCCTAAGATCCAGCTCGAGATCGTGGTCAGGGACGATGAGCTGGATACCCTGATCGGTGCTCTCATGGAATCGGCCCGCACCGGGAAGATCGGGGACGGCAAGATCTTTGTCATCCCGGTCGAGAAGTCCATCAGGATCCGTACCGGGGAAACGGAAGCCTGAGGACTTCCGTACAATACCGTTTTTTCCAGTACTATTTTCTGTTCTCCGGTCCGGGAACCGGAACGGGTGACAGAGCAGGGATCTTTTACTGGTATTCGCCACTCCTTGCCTGCCGCGGCCGCTCGCTTATGGAGAATGCATCGATCACCTGCAGCGTGATCCGCGTGCCAAGGGTTGGCTGGATGGACTCAAGCCAGAGGAAAAAACCCACCCTGGGGGGTGTCGGCCGCTCGTATTTGAAATGCCCGTCCTTCATCTGGATCAACTTATGGTATTCCTTCTTCTGCTTCGAACGCAGGTAGATGATCAATTCATATTCCGGGAGATCGGTTGCAAGAATGGCCTTCGAATAGTACTTCGGGAACTCTTCCGGCGTGATCGTCCTGCCCTTCACGGTCATACCATACGTATCGCAGACCGCCTTGATCGCCGGCGGGAACAAGCCGCCGTACAGGACCTTCTTCACCAGCTGCCCGGTCTGGTCCGTGATGGCCGGGTGGATCCGGCCGGGTGTGCGACTGATATCGGTAAAGAGCCGGTTTTTCACCTCATCATGGTAGCGTTTGTAATCGAACGGGTGTTTCATGGGGATGTCGGTTGCCCGGATCAGCTTTGGATGGTTCTGCGGCAGGTTGTAGATGATCCGGGGCCGGTAATGTTTTACCAGCGACTTGATCTGTTCGCAGGAACTGGTATGGATGATTGCGTTTGTCCGGTCTTTTGCCAGTCGCTTGACAACGGTATAATTGGAAAGGTCGAATGATGATACCAGCAGGAACGGTGTGACCTTCTGGCCATAGAGATAACCGAGCAGTTTTTTCTTATACGCGATCTCAACCTCAAACTCTTTCAGATCAGAGGGGGAGGTGACCACTTCGGCGAATGCGACATGGTTGTCCGAATCGACAAGCAGCATGTCGAACTCGGCAAGATCCTGTCCGTTTCCCCGTATTGTGATATCCCCGTACTTCGAGTAGAACAACCCGTTCTGCCCGATCTTCACGTTCTCGCGCCGGTTCGGGGCATCGGCACCTTTCATGGCGAGGTATTTTATCGTACCGGACTTTTTCGAGATGTCAAGGAACATCTCGTACACGATCGCCTCGAACCACCGCCCCTCGGCAGTCCGCATCGGCTCGATATCAGGTGAAAAAAGTTTCTTGCGCTCGAGTTTGTTCATGTGCCGTGTGGCGTTGATAGCGATTGCCGCAGTCGGTTTGAAATGCCGGAAGTTTGCATTGAGCCACGGGATCATGATGTATGTACAGATTCTACGCCGTAATGGTAAATAACAATCTGCCTCGCGCGGTTTTTCGGGAACATCGGGTGCGAATCGAACAAGTCATCAGATTTGTGAGATGAGAAGACCTCCAGATCTTCGAAGAGCGTGGAACGCTCTTCGACTCTGGGCTGGCACAAAGGCCCACTAAAACAAAATCATTGGCCGGTATTGCCACAAATTATCAGGCTGCCTTTTGATTCTGGTGCTGTAACTGGCATCCCAAGAATATCGTAAAACAGAAATCGCAGATCAGAAAAATTCCAAAAAAATTGCCGGGGTGGGTTTCCCGGCGCAGATGTAACGTACCAGTATGTCAGTAATGGTCGTTTCAGTCGAGCAGGGCACCCATGGCTTCGTCGTACCGGGCGGCCATGACGTACGGGATACCCGAGACTTCGGAAGCTTCCTCGGTCAGTGCCATCAGGTCGTCGCGGCTGATGGTTGAGAGGTTGAAATTCCTGCTGCCGGCCATGAGCTGCTGGAGACCGGTCCTGAATTTGCTTGCATGGGTGTAGATGCCGACCGCACCCATGGGGATGTCCTTGATCTTGGTACCGTACTTTTCCTTGAGTTCTTCGTAGCAGACGAAGATTTCCTGGATGCTGCTGCCGTACTTGGATACGGACTTCGGCAGTTCTCCGTCCTTGATCCACTTCTCGATGTTCTTGCCCACGAATCCGGGGATCATGAGGGCACGGCCCATGCACACTGCCTTGAAGTACGGGCTGCCCATTGCGAGCGCCTTGAACACGCCCGGCTCGTCCGAGAACCCGCCGGCCATGGCGAGGTCGGGGACGCGGTAGCCTTTCTTCTCGAGCTTCTGGGCGAAGTCGTAGGTGAGTGACTGCAGGTAGAAGGTCGGGATACCCCATTCGTTCATCATCGGCCACGGGCTCATGCCGGTACCGCCGGGGGCACCGTCAATGGTCAGGAGGTCGATCTTGGCTTCCGAACAGTAGCGGAGAGCCATTGCGAGTTCGACCATAGAGTACGCACCGGTCTTGAGCGTGACGCGCTTGAACCCGATGTCGCGGAGCCGGTCGATCTCTGCAAGGAATCCTTCTTTGGTGACAAAGCCGAGGCGCGAGTGGCGCTCGAACTCCTTGATGGCACCGGCCTTGAAGGCTGCCTGGTTCTCCTTTACCGTCGGGTCGGGGAGGACAATGTAGCCGCGCTTCTTGAGTTCGATGGCGCGCTCAAGGGTCTTGACCTTGATCTCGCCACCGATGCACTTTGCGCCCTGTCCCCACTTGAGCTCGATGGTGTCGAGGTTGTGTTTTGCAGCAACGTACTCGGCAACGCCAAGCCGGGTGTCCTCGACATTCATCTGGACAAGGATCTCACCGTACTTGTTGTGGAATTTCTTGTAGGTGTTGATCCGGCGGTCCATCTCGGGCGATTCCTTGACCTTGCCCTTGCTGTCCAGCTTCAGGCCGGGATCGATACCGCACACGTTCTCACCACAGACCAGTGTGATACCGGAAATTGCAGCACCGACTGCGAAATGTTCCCAGTTTGCGCGGGCGATCTCGGTTGAACCCAGTGCCCCGGTAAAGATCGGGACTTTCATCTGGACTTTCTTTGACCAGCCGTACTCGGTCTCGGTATCAACGGAGGAGAAAACCGCTGAGTCCGGGTCGGCCTTGGTTCCTTTGGGAAGTCCGCGTGCGCCTACTGCATATCCCTGGATGTTCAGGTGCGAGTAGTCGATCGGGTAGTTCTTGTCGGCACCCGCAGTGATCTCGCCGAACGGGCCGGGATATAAAACCTCGCGGCCGCGGAATGCGGATAACCAGATCTCACAGCTGCCTTTGCAGCCGTCGATACAGCGGGTACAGATACCGGAACACGGGACAACACTCCGTGACCTGTTGACAGTCCCCGTTGCTTCATTTGCATTTGGCTGTCTCAGATTCATGAAAGCACTCCATGGAAATCGTACAATTTCCCTCGATAATACGAAGGTCTGGTCTGAGCAATAATACTTCTCAAACTAAAATTTATTAAAACTCGTTCGGTAATAAGCGCTTGCTTTCCACCCTATTATAAACCTTTCGATAAAAAATGATAATGGAAGCATTTTTCCATTATGATTTTCCAAAAAAAACCGGAAAAATCCAAAAATGCCCATGCCAGATTCATGAGCAGATGAAGGGATTGCCCTCAGTGATGAGAACCGAGGAAAATCCCATACATTATCTCTCTTCGACTTTTCATACGTAGTATATAATGAAGGCCCGGAGAGATACCGGGCTTTTTAGCGAGGGAACAGCAGCGGGAACGAGGAAACCTCCGGCTGCTCTAAAATTGAGAAGGATTCCTCTAAAAAAAAACAATCAGAGCCGGATCAACTCGTAGGAACGGCTTCCCATCCCGATCTCTTCAGCATACCTCAACTGGATTTCCCCATCCGTCTGCGCATGGACCCCCTTGAACTTGTCAGCGCCCTTGTGGTGGTGTGCAGTGAGGAGTGAATCGGCAAAACCCTGCTGCTGGTTGACCAGATCGAAGCTTGCAGCATCGACCGCCACCGGATCCGTTGATGCGAGGATACCGATATCCGGTACAATCGGTGCGTCGCTGAAGGGGAAACAATCGCAGTCCGGGGTAATCCGTATGAGGAAATTCATGAACCCGCACCTCCGCTCTTTTCCCTGCAGCGCCCCACAGGCATACTCGACCATCCGTTCCATGAACTGCGGGATCTCCGTCTCCCAGTTGATATCGATCGCATGTTCCGGGCAGGCGTGCATGCATTCGAAGCAGCCGATACAGCGCTCGTGATCGATAACCGATTTCTTCTTTTTAACCGTAATCGCGTTCTTCGGGCAGACTTTCATGCAGGACGCACAGCCCGTGCACTTTTCCGGTATCGTGAAAGGCCGGGCATTATGCTGCGCCCGCTTGCCCTCGGGCGGGGCGCAGCCCATGGCGAGGTTCTTGATCGCCCCCCCGAACCCGGACACGATATGGCCTTTGAAATGGCTCATCACGATCATGCTGTCCGCAGCTGCGATGTCCCCTGCGATGGTCACGTCATCGAAGTGCTTCCTGTTGATCGTCACCTTCCGGGTATTCTTTCCGTTGAGGCCGTCAGCAATGATGACCGGTGCACCCGCAACAGCATAGTCAAACCCGTGGAGGATTGCCGTGCCAATATGCTCAACGGCGTTCGACCGGCTGCCCGTGTAAAGGGTATTGGTATCGGTCAGGAACGGCAGGCCTCCGCATTCTTTCACCTTGTCAACCACCTGCCGGACATAGACCGGGCTGATGAATCCGTCGTTGCCGAGCTCGCCGAAATGGATCTTGATTGCGGTCTTGTCTTTTTTCGAAATCGCTTCTGCAAAACCGGCACGGTCGAATAACCGCTGTACTTTGGTAATCGTGGACTCCTGGTCAGAAAATGCACGCAGGGATGCAAAATACACGGGGCTTGTCATCGTGTCATCTCCTCAGGTGACAATTGCGGGTTTTCTATTAAAAAAAACTGCTGGTCCGGAATCAGACAATCGTGTCGAGATTCCGCATCTTCCGTTTGGCCTTACCCCAACGGACAAGGTTCTGTGCACGCTCATAGTACTGGCGCGAGATCTCGTCCCTGCCCTGCTCTTTCATGCAGACGGCAAGCCCGTTCCAGGCATCCGCATTGTTCGGGTTTATCTCGAGAACCTTATTGAACGTTTTTACCGCAGCAGCAATCGCATTCTTCTGCCCGCGGAGGATTCCAATCCTCTTGAGCAGTTCTGCACGGGTGAACAGGAACTCCTCGTTCTCCGGCTCGATCTCGCACGCCTTGTCGATGCTCTTGAGCGCATCCTCGTCTTTTCCAAGTTCCCGCAGGCAGACTCCCCGGTCGTGCCATGCCGCGGCAAGGTACGGGTCGATCTCCAGGGCCTGATCGAAGTACCGAATCGCTTCGGGATGGTTTCCCTCACGGTAATAATGGAACAGGCCTTTCTTGTAACTTGACCTGCCCTTTCCCAGCAGCTTGTCAAGCCGTCCTGCCTTTGAGGCTGACGGAGTACCGGAGACCTGGAAGTCCTGACCGGCAACTGCTGACAACCGCGAGAGTTCCGGCCCCAGTTCATCGGTGATGTCCTTTACCGTTCCGATCGAGCTGACAAAGACACCCTTGCCGTCATGGAGCGCCGAGGCTTTCATCCATAAGAACCGGTCTTCGCCGCCTGTTTCGGTTGTTTTAATCCATGCAGTAACCGAGTCCGGTTCCTTGCTGATGATGGTGTAACCGTTCTTCACGATAGTGTTCTCGTCATCGAAGATCATGTCAGTGAGCATGGGCGTCTTCCGGCCGAATATCGGGACAGAATATTTCCCGTCCCCTTTTCCGAGCATGTTCTTTGCCTCGATACCGGTAAATTCCGCCATCGCGAGGTTCCACGCAATGACCTTACCTTCACGGTCAAGGGCATACGCCGGCTCTGTGAAGAATGCAATAGTCTCTGCAAGGAGCCGCTCGGACGTGCCGATTGCGCGGCCCATGGATCTCCGTTCCACGGCCTGGTTGATCATGTGGACCATGTTCCGGAACTGCGCGTGCGGATCCTCGCCTTTTTTTAAGAAAAAATCCGCCCCGTTGTTCAGCGCCTCGATGGCGGCATTCTCCCTGCCAACACCGGTAAAGATGATGATGGGCGTGGTGTCTCCTTTTGCCCGGACGATCTTGAGAAACTCGATACCTGAAATATCCGGCAGATCGAAATCGACAACCAGCGCGTCAAAATTCCTGTCCTTCATCCTGGCGAGCGCCTCTTTTGCGGTTTTTGCGGTATCGACGTTCATCTCACCAAAACGTTCGAGGAAAAGCCGCGTGATATCCAGCAAATCCTGCTGGTCATCGATGATGAGGACGGAATGCATAAGGTTCCCTGATAGTCCATTGAGAATATAAATAAAAAAGATTATGGGTCTATCCGCGTTTACCAAGCTCGTGGTCCAGCCAGAACAGGTGCCCGGGGATATCGCCAACAATCCGGATCTGGTTCAGGATGTCGCTGGCATGTTCTTCTTCCTCGACCTGTTCTTTTACAAACCACTGGAGCATCTCGAATGTCGCGTGATCGTTCTCCTTCTTTGCCATGTCGACAAGCCCGTTGATCATCCCGGTAACTTTCTGTTCGTGGGCATACGTTTCCTCGAATACCTTACCGGATGACGTCCATTTACCCTTCGGCGCCTCGATGTCCATAAGAGTGACTTTTCCCCCGCGGGCAAGGATGTAATCGTAGATCTTCATGGCATGCGCCTGCTCTTCCTTTGCCTGGATCCTCATCCATTTCGCAAATCCCTTCAGGCTCACGCTCTCAAAATACAATGACATGGCAAGGTACAGGTATGCCGAATAGAGTTCGCGGTTCACCTGCTTGCTGAGTGCTGATTCCATGGTCTTTGAAATCATCGGAAAACCTCCGCTGGATCGTTCATTGGTTTGTGTTTTTTATAATTGTTTGTGATGCGAAGGGTCATCAGACCCGAAGCCGGAGAAGACCGCGAAGCGTTCTTCGACCTGCGGAGGATCATCAGACCCGAAGCCGGAGAAGACCGCGAAGCGTTCTTCGACCTGCGGAGGATCATCAGACCCGAAGCCGGAGAAGACCGCGAAGCGTTCTTCGACCTGCGGAGGATGGAAGAATCGCTGTATAAATCATCTCCTCCCCGCTCTTCGGAGAACTCTGAAGAGCCGGATCGACCGCGAAAAAAAGGCCGTCACTGTTTCCGTATCTTCCTGCGCTCGGCATCCATGTCCAGAATGATCTCGAGCTCGAGCGATTTTCCGTATGCTTCCTGCGCCTCGTCGCTCCTTCCGAGTTCGTCGAGGCAGACTCCCTTGATGTACCACGCCATGGCATCG
>Ga0302253_1000649_pt1 | contig 26618 bp, 18 predicted proteins | sample AAG_RA_Trp_MG_FD_193537 | JGI IMG/M metagenome (GOLD analysis project Ga0302253, IMG submission 193537) | Enriched activated sludge microbial communities from anaerobic digester in WTTP, New Holstein, Wisconsin, United States - AAG_RA_Trp | ecosystem: Engineered > Bioreactor > Anaerobic >...
GCCGGAAGTGGTGCTCTCGGTCGTGCCTGTTCCAGCTGTCGTCGTGCCAGCTGTTCCCGTGCCAGTCGTTGCCGTGTCCGTCGCTACCGTGCCGGTGGCTGCCGTATCTGACGCAGTGCCAGAGGTCTCGGCCCCCGTGCTGTCGGTCTCGGTCTCGAACAGGCCCTTCATGAGCCCGCTCATCTGCCCCTTGTAGGCGGCCACGGCGCGTTGCATGGCCCCCGGCCCGGCGTGTTCCTCGTTGCCCATCATGTCTCGCAGGGCGCGTATGGTCTCGAACATCTTGTCGAAGCCCGCCGCGAGTTCTTCGGCGCTGAGCACCCCGTCCTGATTGGTGTCGAAAGAGTCGAACGTCGTCGAAGAGAGGCCCGCCTCCTCTTCTGACAGGGTGCCATCGGCGTCTGCATCCCGCTTGGAAAGGATGTTCTTCACCAGTCCGGCGGCAGCCCCTACTTGCCCGGCCTGCCCTGTTTGCCCTGTTTGCCCGGTCTGCCCGGTCTGCCCGGTCTGCTGCGCCGTGGAGTCGTCTCCCTCGTCCGGCCCTTGTTCGAGCATGGACATGAGCTGGTCACGCCTGCTGCGCAGCCCCGCCTTCAGTTCCTTGCGGCTTACGGAACCGTCCTCGTCGGTATCAAGCCCCTTGAATGCCGTCTCGGACAGGCCCGATTCCGTCTGTGACAGCTTGCCGTCTGCATCGGCATCCATCTCCTTCAGCATCATGTTCGCCACTCGCGACGTGACGCCCCTGCCCTTGTGGGGCCAGATGCCCTGCAATCCGCCGCTTCCCAGTCCAGTTGCCTCGATGCTCATGGTCACCTCCTGCGTCCGGGGCGCCCTCCTTGCCCGTTTTCGGAAAAAAATGCCGCAACATGTAACGGTGACGGTGGAAGCAAGGTGTGTACCTTGTGATGGTGCTACAGTATTATTTTTTGGTAATGCGCATTTGTCTTTTTATATCTGCACGGGATGAAATGAAAAACACTTGATGGGCTGCTGGGTGATACGGTCTTTGAGGCATGTCTTCGGGTGCGACGGGGGCAGTCGTTGCCTGTCCGGCTGGAATCTGAAGAGGTCACGGGGTCAGACCGCTACGCTCGACGTTGTGGGACTGGTCGCCGGACGAATACAGGCGATGACGATTCCCGCGCCCACGCAGGCGAGTCCCGCGATATGGGCAGAGGTTATCGTCTCGTTCAGGACCAGCCATGCGATGCCCATGCTGCTGAGAGGGATGAGTCCGGTGAAGGATGCTGCGGTCCCTGCGGCGATGACGGCGACACCCTTGAACCACAGCAGGTACGACAGGAACGACACGAAGACTCCGTAGTAGGCGATGCACGAAAGGGTCTCGGCATCCAGTGTCGCCATGTCATAGTGCAGGGCATCGTGAATGGCGAAAGGCAGCAGGCACAGGGCCGCATACACCGAGACCATGGCTGTCCTTGCCAGCGGCGACAGGTGGTCACGCTTGGCCCTGCTCATGACGGAGAAGGCCGATTCGCTGACGACTGCCGCAAGGATGAGAACGTTGCCGGTGAATGAACCCGTGGCGGCAGGTGTGGCGTCCATGAGCGGCGTCAGGCTGATGGTCGCAAGTCCCGTGACGACGCATACGGCCCCTGCGATGGTTCGTCGCGTGATGTGTTCGCGCAGGAAGATGGCCGAAAGCAGGACGATGCATAACGGTGTGGTGCTGCTTATCACTCCTCCCACGGTGGCTGTCGTGTGCTGCAATCCCTGAAAGATGAAGACCCTGTAGAGTACGACGCCGAACAGTGCCTGCAGGACGAGGTACAGATGCACAGAAAGGTCGGTCGGGATGCGTTCGCGCTTCATCATGAAGGTGAAGGGCACCTGTACGGCGAGGCTTGCAAGCAGTCCCGCCTCTGCAGCGAGGAACACCGGCATGGACGAGACCATGAGTTTGCCTGCCACGACGGCGCTGCCCGCGATGCACATGGCAAGGGTCAGGTGGATGTATGCCCGGAGTCTGACGTTCATGCCGGCACCGCCGCGTGATAGGCGGGGCAGCCGACCGAGGCATGAGGGTAGGCTGTGAGGATGTAGCGGCGGAGGTCATCGAAGAAGGCTTCCATGTCTGTGCGCGTGACGCCTTCAACGCCGTACACGCAGTAGAGAACGTCGGTGCTGTCTGCCGTGAGTGACGACGCTTGCGCCTGTCCCTCAAGCACGCTGGAGAGTATGACATCCCCATCCGCCAGATACAGGTCGTCCGCCTTCAGGGTGCGCGACTGCCCCGAGACGGTGGTGAACGTCTCGCCACCTGCTGCCGCATCCAGCACGAAGTCTCCCCGCAGGGTCGACGTGTCATGTCCGGCGACCAGCAACCCGTGGCGCACTTCTGCAAGGAACATGGTCTCCACCGCAAGACATGCGGCCTTGATATCCCTCGCCTTGAGCACCACTGACTCCATCTGCAATTGAACGGGATACGACTTGCCGTATCGACGGTAATAGCGGGTGTAGCACGATACGGGGTGGGTGAGTGATGCGGCCTTGCGGTTGTAGTCGCGCAGCCGGTGCCTGAAGGTTTCGGTCTCCCGGGTCTTCAGCGAGTCCCACCCTGCCGTGTCCGCCCCGGTAAGCCCCTGCGCCTCCAGCAGTCCCATGATGGTCGCCGGATGTCTTGCCACAACGTTGTCATCGATACGCATGTCCTGTCCCTCCGTGTGTTCTGTGCGGCACATGGCCCTTGTCTCTCGTGGGAGTGGAGCATACGGTGGGAGAAGTGGATGAGGAAAGACCCAGTCAACAGGTAATGACAAGGTACCACTTGGAGCGAGCATGTGGCTCCCGCTTGATGTCGACGGTCCTCTGTCTCTAGGTAGACAGCTGTATGAACGCCTGAAGCAGATGATCCTTGATGGTGAACTGGCTGCGGGGGCACGTCTGCCATCCAGTCGTGCCCTTGCCGTTGAGCTTGGTGTGTCGCGCAATACGGTTCTTGATGCCTATGACCAGCTGTCCGCGGAAGGCTACCTCGAAACGCGTCATGGTTCGGGGACGAAGGTGGCAGCAGGCATCGTGTCAGAACGCGGGGAGGGAGGTGCAAACCGTGCGCCGTTCGCCATTGCACCCGCAGCCGTGCCCGAACGTCCTTCGGGGGTGGTGAGCTTTCGCTCTGGCATTCCGGCACTCGATGTCTTCCCGCGCGAAGAGTGGGCCAGGACCTACCAGAGGGTGTGCGCGGCTTTGCCCGACGACGCGCTGCGCTATAGCGCCCCGGCAGGCGTCTGGGCGTTGCGGGAGGCGATAGCCGGATACCTGCGCAGGACACGCGGCATACGCTGCCACGCCGAAAGGGTGATGATCACAAGTGGGGCGACCCAGGGGCTGCGGATCATGTCCCGGCTTCTGCAACGGAGTGGCGGAGTGGTTCTGGCAGAGGACCCTGCCCATGCCGGATTGCGCGAAGTGCTTGAAGTGACGGGTTTGCGGGTCGAAGGTGTGCCCGTCGATGACCGGGGCATGGACACGGGGATGTTGCCATCGGCGGAGGAGGCCCGCAGGGCTGGCGTCGCTTTCGTGTATGTGACGCCTTCGCATCAGTATCCACTGGGGGGCATCCTGCCCGTACAGAGGCGGCAGGCCCTCGTCCGCTTCGCCCGGGAGGCGGAGTGTCTCATCGTCGAGGACGACTATGACGGAGAGTTCAGGCATGAAGGCTCACCTGTGGGAACGCTTCATGAGCTTGCCCCGGAATCGGTGGTCTATCTCGGTTCGTTCAGCAAGGTTCTGGCTCCTGCGTTGCGCCTTGGCTTCGCCATCCTACCCGCAAGACTGCTGGCGGCATGGCACCGGGAGAAGCTGTACAGCGATGTGCACACGGATGCGCTGTCGCAGCATGCGCTGGCGTCGTTCATCGGCAGCGGGGCACTGGAGAGGCACATCTGGCGTATGAAGAAGCTGTACAGGCGTAGACGGGCGTTTCTGGTCAAATCACTGATGCTGCACTTCGGAGATGCCGTGGGCATACGCGGACATGCCACGGGGTTGCATCTCGTCGCGGCTTTTACTGGCGTGCGCTTCGACGACACGGTCATGAGCGAACTCGCACGGGGCGGCGTGGAGGCGACTCCGGTGCACGCCTATGCCCTTCAGCATGGCGATGACCATGTGAATGAACTCATCCTCGGCTACGCACACCTTTCAGAAGAGGCGATGGAACAGGGGGTGCGGCTGCTGAAACAGGTTCTAGGGAATGCCGGTCGTGTCCCTGTCGGGTAGACTTGGTTTCTGTGAGGTCGGGCCGTTATTGTGTGCGCTCGTCATGGAAACAGTCCGACGTGTTGAGGGGTACGCTGACCATATGCCCCTTTGACGCCACCCCACGCCAGTCTTTCCGGTCGTGATGGCATTCCGGTACGTCGTCTCCCATGACAGAAACAGCAATGGCGCACCTGATGGCGCGCCATTGCTGTTCTGTCGTAATATCTGCAGGACTCTTGCAAAAGTCTTGCAATACACTTGGGAGATGCCGGACTAGATGTCGAAGAGCATCTCGAGGTCTTCGCGGGTGAGTGACTTCCACGTCTCCTGACCGGGGATGATGGCCTCGGCCACGCCACGTTTCATGTCCTGCAGCTTGAGTATCTTCTCTTCCACCGTATTCTGGCAGATGAGCTTGTAGCTGAACACCTGCCGGGTCTGACCGATGCGGTGCGTACGGTCGGTTGCCTGACTCTCCACGGCGGGGTTCCACCACGGGTCGTAGTGGATGACGTAGTCGGCGGAGGTGAGGTTGAGACCCGTACCGCCAGCCTTCAGCGAGATAAGGAAGATGGGGATGTCGGGCGAGTTGTTGAACTTGTCCACCTGTTCGAAGCGGTCCTTGCTGGTGCCGTCGAGATAGCAGAAGGGCGTGCCGGAAATCTGCAGCCACGAGCGGATGATATGCAGCATCTGCACGAACTGCGAGAACACCAGCACCTTGTGTCCTTCCTCGACGATGTCGGTGATCATGTCCTTGAAGGCATCGAACTTGCCGGAGGGCAGGTTGGTTGAGAAGCCGGGCATGTCGAGTTTGAGCAGGCGCGGGTGGCAGCATATCTGACGCAGCTTGAGCAGCGCGTCGAGGATGGACATCTGGCTCTTGGCGAGTCCCTTCTCGTCCACGTCGGCAAGCACCTGCTCCTTCAGCTTGCGGGCGAGGGCCGTGTACAGTTCGGCCTGCTCTTCGGCAAGGGCGCAGTAGTAGGTGTTCTCGATCTTGGGTGGAAGGTCCTTGGCGACCTCGGACTTGGTGCGCCGCAGGATGAAGGGCCGCACACGGGTGCGCAGGTAGTCGAGCGTCTCGCAGTCGCCGTCCTTGATGGGCTTGATGACCCCGCGCTGGAAGGCGTGCTGCGACCCGAGGAAGCCGGGCATGAGGAACTCGAACAGCGACCACAGTTCGAACAGGTTGTTCTCGATGGGGGTACCTGAAAGGCACAGGCGCATGTCAGCCTTGATGCGCCGCACCGAACGCGCGGTGATCGTGTTGGGATTCTTGATGTTCTGCGCTTCGTCGAGGATGATGCAGTTGAACGTGTGGTTCTGCAGTTCCTCAAGGTCACGGCGCAGCAGCGCATAGGTGGTGACCACGAGGTCCGATTCGTCGATGAGCTTGAACATCCCCTCACGGCGGGTGCCGTAGATGATGAGCCGCTTGAGTTCAGGGACGAACTTCTGCGCTTCACGCTCCCAGTTGGGCAGCACCGAGGTGGGCACGACGATGAGGTTGGGGCCTATCTTGCCACTCTCCACCATGTGCTGCACGAAGGAGAGGGTCTGCACGGTCTTGCCGAGGCCCATCTCGTCGGCGAGAATGCCGCCGAAGCCGTACTCGCGCAGGAAGTTGAGGTAGGCGAGGCCCTGCATCTGGTAGCCGCGGAGGGTGGCGTTGAGGCCCCTCGGGGCGTTGACGGCGCGTATTTCGCGGAACGTGCGTATCTTGTCGCGCAGGCTGTTCCAGAAGCTGTCGGTCTCGGCGCCCGGCAGGTCGTCGAGGAGGCTGTCCAGCACGGGCGCCTCGAACTGCTTGAACTGCTTCTGCGGCGGCTTGTCGGGGTCGAGTCCGAGCGCTTGCAGCTTGTGACCGAGCCTTTCGAGCCATGTCTCGGGCAGGCTGGTGTAGGAGCCGTCCTTGAGCTGCACGTAGCGCTTGCCCTGCGACCATGCCTTCCAGATCTTGTCGATGGGCACCTTCTGCCCGTCGTATTCCACGTCGATGTCGAGCGAGAACCATTTCTCCTCTTCGTTGCTCTCGACCTTGGCGGTGATGACGGGCTGTGAAAGGCGCACCTTGTACCGGGAGAGGGCCTTCTCGCCGTAGACGCGGTATTTCTCGACAAGGCGCGGGTAGGCGTCCAGAAGAAAGGCGATGGCCTCTTCGGGTTCGAGGAACCACAGACGGCTGCTGCGCGGCTGGAAGCGCATTTCGGAAAGTTGGGTGATGAGCCCCGCCTCTTCGTCCTGGTGGCGGCGGATGAGGAACGTGGTGCCCTCGAAGGTGTAGCTGCCGGTCTGGAAGTCCGGGTTCGGTCCGGCGAGGTAGAATTCGCCATGGGCCGTCTCGTAGACGTTCTGTATCTCGAGGGTGAGGAGGCTTCCCTCTTCGTCGAGAAAGAGCTTGGGGCTGTAACGCGCGGGCTGGAAGACGGGTTCCATCAGCTTCAGGAAGTCCTCCTGCCCGTAGAGGTCGGAAGAGGGCAGGCGCGTCCACACCCTGTCGAGGAACTCCGACATGTCCTCCTGCGGGATGGACGGATGCTGGCGGATGAGGTCCTGCACCAGTTGGGGGGGCAGGCTGGTCTGCACCGGGTAGAAGCTGCGGTTCCAGCACACCCACATGGGCATCTGACCGTGGAAGGTCGCTGCGTTCTCGCCGCCGAGAATGGAGAAGGGCGGCTTGCCTTCGCGGTAGAGCATCACGTCGAACGAAAGTCCGTCATCGCCGAGGCGGGGGTGCAGCTTGAGGCCCAGCGCGGTGTTCTCGATGCGGCATGGCGATTCGGTGTCCAGCCAGAAAAGGTAGTACTCGCGGCGGATGGCCCAGAAGAACCACGAGACGAGTCCGTCGGGTATCTCGATGCGGTGCCCGTAGTAGTCGACGAACTGCCCCACCTGCTTCGCGACATCCACAAGCTGGGGCGAGAGTTCGCACCACTCCGGGTTGTTGATGATCTGTTCGAGCGTTATCTCGTTATGGACGGTGGAAAGGCCCGACTTGTTCTGACGCGCCCTGAAGAAGGCGACGGTCAGGCGACCCGGTTCGGGGTGGAACCTGAAGATGAGGTAATGTTTACCCGGTTCGGGGTCGAGGGCAGTGGAGAAGAAGCTTCTGAAGCTCTGCCGCCACTCGACGCGCGGCTTCGCGGGTTCATCGGAACCGGGGCGCGTGTCGAAGGTCGAGAGCATCTTGAGGGCTGTCGCCGCCACATGACGGCAGACTCCCGAGAATGAATCGGAGCAGTTGCACACGTACGAGGCCCGATGTTCGGACGGCGTCAGGCTGATGCGCGAGACATAGATCTGGAAGTCGTCACTCTGGATGCTTCCGTCTATCTCCCACGTGCCGCCTTCCTTCTTGAGGCCAAGTTTCTGGACGCCCCCCTGTGCCAGCATGTCCTGCGCACCGTCGCGGATGTATTCAGGAATCGTATCATGCACGAATCCTTGCAACAACGTACGGATTGCCTGCTCCTCACTTCTGTCCATTGTGTTTGGTGCTCCCCATGTGCGCCGAATGATAATCTAGTGCATATCGTCTTGTAAGTATGCCGCAACGTCCCCCCGGACTATGCGGCACAACGTACTATCATACACGATTGGTAGGTTGTTTTCAATGGTTGTGTTCTCTGCTAGGCTTGCCACTCGCTGTCCGGGGCACGCCGCCTCACGTTTCATTCTAGAGTAAAGTGCGCGTATGGCAAGAAGCGAGGATTGCAAGATGTCGGTTTTGCGTTGTCTGACCATCGTATCCCTTGTGGCTGTATGCCTGTGTGCGGGATGTGGCGATGATACTGCCCCCACGGTATCCAAAGAGGCACCGCAGGTGCCTTCCGGCAGTACCGCCGGCGAGGGCTTCCCGCCAGCTGGGCGACCCACCGCACAGGAAATGGCGGAAGATGGCGGACGCATCATCATGGGGTCCATCGGGGAACCGTCGAACCTCATCTCGTTCCTTTCCAGCGATGCGTCCTCGCACGAGGTCGCAAGCCAGCTTTACGTGGGGCTCTTGCGGTATAACCGTGACCTCGAGATCGAGCCTTGGGCGGCAGAGTCCTACGAGGTGCTCGACGGGGGCAGGCTGCTGCGGTTCAAGCTGCGCAAGGGTATCCGGTGGCAGGACGGCGTGGAACTCACGGCGGATGACGTCGAGTTCACCTACAAGCTTATCATCGCGCCCACGACACCGACACCGTACGCGGGCGACTTCCTTGCCGTGCAGGAGTTCCGCAAGACGGGCCGCTACAGCTTCGAGGTGCGCTACGACAAGCCCTTTGCCCGGTCGCTCATAAGCTGGATGCAGGACATCATGCCGAAGCACCTGCTGGAAGGACAGGACGTGCGGACGACCCCCTTCGCGCGCAAGCCGGTGGGGGCGGGGCCGTACATGCTCGAATCGTGGGAACCCGGAACCCGTCTGGTGCTGCGTGCCAACCCAGACTACTTCGAGGGCAGACCGCATATCGACGAGGTCGTGTACCGCATCATTCCCGACAACGCGACCATGTTCCTCGAACTCAAGGCGGGCAAGCTCGATATGATGGGGCTCTCGCCGCAGCAGTACCTGCGGCAGACCGATGGCTACACATGGGAGCGTGACTGGCGCAAATACCGCTATCTTTCGTTCGGGTACACCTATCTCGGCTACAACCTGAAGCATCCGTTCTTCGCCGATGCGCGTGTCCGCCGTGCCATCGCCCATGCCATCGACCGCGAGGGCATCATCAAGGGCGTGCTTCTGGGACAGGGGGTGCCCACGGTCGGTCCCTACAAGCCCGGCACATGGGTATACAACGACAGGCTAACGGCGTACTCCTATGATCCTGCCCTCGCAGCCGAGATGCTGCGCGAAGCGGGGTGGCAGGACACGGACGGGGATGGCATCCTCGACCGTGAGGGAAGGCCCTTCGCCTTCACCATCCTGACCAACCAGGGCAACGACCAGCGTATCAAGACGGCAACCATCATCCAGAGCCAGCTCAAGGATGTGGGGATACGTGTACAGATACGGACGGTGGAGTGGGCCGCGTTCATCAAGGAGTTCGTGAACACGGGCAGGTTCGATGCCGTCATCCTCGGCTGGAACATCACGCAGGACCCGGATGCCTATGACGTGTGGCATTCCTCCAAGGCTGAACCCGGCGGGCTCAATTTCGTGGGCTATCGCAATGCAGAGGTGGACGCCGTACTAGAAAAGGCCCGTCGCACTTTCGACCAGGACGAGCGCAAGCAGTACTACGACCGTTTCCAGGAGATCGTCCACCGCGACCAGCCCTACTGCTTTCTGTACGTGCCGTATGCCCTGCCGGTGGTGGCAGCGCGTTTTCGAGGCATCGACCCCGCCCCGGCGGGCCTCATGCACAACTTCAACCGCTGGTGGGTTCCCGTCGACCAGCAGCGCTCAACGGTGCAGCAGTAACGTATGATCCGCATTCAGGAAATCGTCGACAAGGTCGCGGCCTCGCACAAGGACGCCGACATCTCCCTCATACAGCGGGCCTACGTCTACGCGGCGGCAGGGCACGCCGGGCAGACACGCCTTTCGGGTGAGCCCTATCTTTCGCATCCGCTGGCAGTGGCCGACCTGCTTGCCGAAATGCACTTCGACGAGGCGACGGTGGCGGCGGGGCTCCTGCATGACACCGTCGAGGATACCGACGCGGGCATCGAGGACATCGACCGCGAGTTCGGTGAAGAAGTGGCCGACATCGTCGATGGCGTGACCAAGATCAGCCAGATGACCTTCGACAGCAAGGAGGAGGCGCAGGCCGAGAACATCCGCAAGATGATCCTCGCCATGTCGCACGACATCCGGGTGCTGATGGTCAAGCTGGCTGACAGGCTGCACAACATGCGCACGCTCGACTTCCAGAAGTCGCACAAGCAGCAGTCCATCGCGCAGGAGACCCTCGACATCTACGCGCCGCTGGCCAACCGTCTGGGCCTGCATCGCATCAAACTCGAACTGGAAGACCTCGGTCTTCGCTACACCAAGCCCGATGTCTTCGCGCAGATAACCGACTGGCTCGACGAGAACCAGATGGTGGAGCGCAACCTCATCGACAAGGTGATAGCGCGCATCCGCGAGGTGCTCGACGCCAACGGCATCGAAGGCGAGGTGCGCGGGCGCATCAAGCACAAGTCGAGCATCTACAAGAAGATGACGCAGCAGGGGCTCGCCCTTGACGAGATGCACGACATCATCGCCTTTCGCGTCATCGTCGCCGACCTGCGCGACTGCTACGCCGTGCTGGGCCTCATGCACGCACAATGGAAGCCGGTGCACGGGCGCTTCAAGGACTACATCTCGATGCCCAAGGCCAACGGCTACCAGAGCCTGCACACCACGGTCATCGGGCCGGAGGGTGAGCGCATCGAGATACAGATACGCACCCGCGAGATGCACCGCATGGCGGAACACGGGGTCGCGTCGCACTGGCTGTACAAGGACGCAGGGCGGGTCAATCCGCGGGACGTCGCACAGTTCACATGGTTGCGCGAAATCCTCGACAGGCAGAAGCACGAGGCCGACTCCAAGGAGTTCATGCACTCGCTGCGCCTCGACCTGTTCAAGGACGAGGTCTACGTATTCACGCCCCGCGGCGATGTGAAGGAACTGCCCGAAGGGGCCACCCCGATAGACTTCGCCTACCTCATCCACTCGCAGGTGGGCGACCACTGTGCGGGGGCCAAGGTCAACGGCAAGCTCGTTCCCCTGGGGACGCCCCTCGTCAGCGGCGACACCATCGAAGTCATCACCGACACCAACCGGCATCCCAGTCGCGACTGGCTCAAGATCGTCAAGACGGCCAAGGCACGCAGCCGCATCCAGCACTTCATCCGCACCGAGGAGCGCGCCCGCTCCATCTCGCTCGGCCGCGAGATGCTGGAGAAGGAAGGCCGCCGCATGGGCATCAACGTGTCCAAGGCCATCCGTGAAGGTGATTTCGACCCTGTGGTGAAGGAATTCTCGCTTGGCAGCGTGGACGACCTTCTCTCCTCGGTAGGGTACGCCCGGCATACGCCGAAGCGCATACTCCGTCGCTTGCAGGCGCATATCGCACCTCCCGCCCCGGAAGAGGTCAAGGCGCAGGAACCCGCACCCACTGCGCCGCCCGACCGCAAGTCTGAGAGCGTGAGCATCCGCGGGGTCGATGATGTGCTTGTCCGTTTCGCCCGGTGCTGCAACCCGGTGCCCGGTGACGCCATCGTGGGCTACATAAGCCGCGGGCGCGGCGTGACCGTGCACACCTCCGACTGCCCCAACGTGCAAGGCATGGAACCGGAGCGTCTCATCTCCGTCTTCTGGGACGGGCACGAGGACAAGCCCTTCCCGGCACGCATCCATCTTCTGTGTCGCAACGAGAAGGGCGTACTGGCCCAGATATCCGCCTTGCTTGCCGAGGCGAACATCAACATCGACTCCGGCACGATGCATTCGCTGGTGGACGGCCATTCCGAGGTAGAACTCATGGTGGAAGTGCGCGACGTGGCCCACCTCTACCACACCATGGACAGGCTGCGTAAACTGCCTGCCGTGCTCGAGGTCATCCGCGCCGCGGCCCATATGGAGTGATGCTCCGCAGATGGCCGGGCCGCCCCGCAGACGGGGCGATGCCCGAGACGAAGGGAGGGCACCTTGCGGTACCCTCCCTGCTGGCGCTTGAGTGGAGCGGTATGGTCTTTCCCTGAAAGGTCGTCGGGGCTTGTCTCCGGGCGTCGATGGAAGCCTGGTTGTTAATTCACCTGCTTCCGCTGGTGCTGCCAGCGGCCGCTACCCCCCCAACAGATTGAGGGCGAGCCGGGGAAGCGAGTTGGCCTGCGAGAGCATGGCGACCGCGGACTGTGACAGAATCTGCTGGCGCACAAATTCGGTCATCTCCATGGAAACGTCCACGTCAGAAATACGTGATTCCGCCGCCTGAAGGTTCTCGGCCTGTATCTGCAGGTTGCTGATGGTGTTCTCCAGCCTGTTCTGGAGTGCGCCGAGGGAGGCGCGGATCTTGTCCTTGGACACGATGGCGTTGGTCAGACCTTCAAGGGCCGCCTGTGCCGCAGACTGCGTGGAGATCGAGTACGCCTTCGCGGTGGAACCCGCTTCGGTGCCTACGCCGAGAGCCGACGAGGTGGCTGCGTTGATCTGCACGTAGTAGTAGTCCTCGGACGAGTCGTTGGCGGTGCCGAAGTGCACCTTCATCTTGCCGGTGGACTGCAGGCCAGAGCCGCTGTGGGTATCTCCCGACAGGTTGCCGTTGAGCAGGTACACGCCGTTGAAGTCGGTCATCTTGGCGATTCGGGTGATTTCCGAGGCCATGGCCTGGTATTCCGAGTCGATGATGAGCCGCTGGTCAGAAGTGTACGTACCCGTGGCAGCCTGTTCCGCAAGCTCCTTCATGCGGATGAGCTTTTCGTCGATGACGCCCAGCGCCCCGTCGGCGGTCTGGATCATCGAGATGGCGTCGTTGGCGTTCCGCACACCCTGGCTGAGGGCTGCGATGTCGGCACGCATGAGTTCGCGTACCGCAAGGCCGGCGGCGTCGTCGGCTGCGTTGCCGACGCGCAGGCCCGATGACAGCCTGCGGACCGAGGTGCTCAGCTTGGTGTACGAGTCGCCGAGGTTGCGCGACGCGTTCTGGGCCATGAGGTTGTGATTGATCACGAGTGACATGACGTTTCCTCCTTGAAGACGTCACGACTTCCTTGCCTTCGGGAGCGGCCTTGGGTTCCTCCGACCCTTCCGACCATACGTTCTCCCATCCCCACTCGCTTGTCGTATCGGCGGCTGGTGTAGGGACTTTAGGGCTCGCACGAGAAAAAGATGAAATTTGTTTTTTACTGCCTGAAAATGCAGATGTTATTTTTTATGATCGCGGAGTCTGGCGTGGGCTTCGGGACGCATTGCGAAGGAGAGGGGAGAATTCGGATGGCAGGAGACGACAAGGAAGAGGCGTCTTCACCACGCAAGACGGGTATGGCATGAACTGCATCCGGAGAGGAGACGTTCAGCCCTGCAGGCAGAGGTTATGACGGACTGCGAGTTTGTGCGGTCATGATACTGACCGCAGGGCGCTGCGACGCATGGGGTGGTGAGCCTTGCGTCCATGCAGGGCGGCGGGCAGGGGAAGGGTGTGCGTGCCCCTCCTGTGCAACACGTTGCCGATACCTCACCGCACACCCGGAGGCGTGATGGCGACATCGTCATGGCGCCTCCGGAAAGGGCAGCGGATGTGGCGCCTACCCGATGAAACGGGAAAGGGCCGGATGCGCGGCCTTGAGTTCGGCCAGTACGGCATCTTCGTGGCGGATACGCTTCATCGCCCGTATCGCGAGATAGGCTCCGAAGGCGAATACGCCGATGTTGAGTATGCTGAGCGGAAGAAGCAGGTGTAACACGTCACTCGTCTGCCAGTAGCGGGACGTGGCGATGAGGAATGTCGTCAGCGACAGGGGAAGCGCGCACACGGCTATACCGGTTCGCAGAACAGCGAGCGAGGTGCGCTTCTCGGCGAGGATGAGTTGTGCCTCGTTGATGCGTATGGCCTCGGGTATCTCTTCGCAAACGGATTCTTCCATGACCTCGATGCTCCTGAATGACGTGACGCGGAAGCGGTGGCGGCGGGTCGTGCACAGGGGCACGGCGGGCTAGCTGCGAGAGACCTTCTCCACGCCGACCTCGTGCTGTCCTTTCGCCTTGACGATGCAACCGCCAGCCAGAAGCGCAAGAACAAGGACGAGTATCAGCACATGCAATCGTGCGCGGGGGGAACATATGTGTTTCATGACGCCTCCTGCCGTAGACTACCGAAACCGCCTCTGAACGCAACCCCGGAGGGGGGAGTGGGCCGTTTGCCGGTCACGGCCGACCCTTGATGGCTTCAGCTTCACTCCTTGTCCCCCATCTCCGCCCCCCTCACGCAATATGACCTGACCCTGTCTCCGTATGCGGTGGGAAGCACCTCGAATCGTCCGGGTGCTCCAGAATCATGCGTTTCTTCCGGCATGATTGGCATTATAACGGTTTTGCTTCGAACTTCATGGTACATGTCAGGCATGTGGAAGCCTGTAATGTCATGGTCGGTGTCACCATTCCGGATGTCTGTCCTGCGGAGTCTTGTGCTGGCATGGACCATCATGCTGTGCTTCGTCGCGGCGGTGGCACTGGCGCAAGTGCAGGCGCGCCCCCATGTGCTGCTCCTGAATTCGTATCATCAGGGATTCCGCTGGACCGACGAAGTCGTGCAGGCCGTGCGCGGTACGCTAGCCTCCGCATCGCCTGTGGAAATCCATGTGGAATACATGGACGCCAAGCGTATCGAATCGCCGGACTACCTTGACCAGTACGCAGACCTGCTGCGCCGCAAGTATACAGGATTACGGCTTTCCGTCGTCGCGACCTCCGACGACCCCGCCTTCGATTTCGTGTTGCGCCACCGTGGGCTTTTCGGAGACGCGCCTGTGGTCTTCTGCGGCACCAACGACATCACGCCAGACCGTCTCAGGGGGGAAAGCGGAGTGGTCGGGGTGACGGAGACGGTGGACTACGAAGGGGGACTTGCCCTCGCCTTGCGTCTGCATCCGGGGGTGCGGCAGATTCTTGTGGTGGTGGACGACACCTCCACGGGACGCCTCGTACGGGAACGCCTTGAAGGCGTGCGTCGTTCTCTTCCCCCCGGTGTGTCGCTGCATTTCTCGCCGACCTCCTCCCTTGGGGCGGTGCTGGATGTCGCCCGTACCACTGGGGCGGATACGCTCATCTTTCTCACCATCTTCAACCGTGATGACGCAGGGCGATTCTATGAATACGACGAAGTCCCCCGGCTGCTGTCGGAAGCCAGCCGGTCACCGGTCTATGGTGCATGGGACTTCTATCTGGGCGATGGAATCGTGGGAGGTGTTCTCACCAGCGGGAGAGGCGCAGGGAAAAACCGCAGCAGAGTTGGTGCTGGAAGTGCTGAAGCGGGGAGGGACGACGGGGCTGCCTCTCATAAGCCGAAGCCCCAACAAGTTCATGTTCGACTACAGGCAGTTGCAGCGTTTCGGTATCCGGCCGGACAGGTTGCCGAAAGACAGCATCGTCGTGAACCGTCCTGTGGGGTTCTATGAACAGAATCGGCCGCTGGTGCATACCGTCGTAGGGGCCTTTGTCCTGCTTTCGGGCTTCACCGTCTCGCTGCTGGTCAATGTCGTGGCCCGCAAAAGGGCAGAAGCCGCCTTGCGTGTGAGCGAGGCGCGGCTTCGCGGCATATTCGAGAACGCAGGAGAAGGCATCTTCAGGGTGACACTTGAAGGCCGAATCCTGATGGTCAACCCTGCCATGGCACGCATCCTCCGTTACGATTCGGTGGAAGACCTCATTCGCGTCACGGATGCCGGGGCGCATGTGTTGTACCGTGATGCGGGTTGGCGTGAGCGTTATGTCGCAAGGCTGATGCAGTACGGAGTGGTGCGTGATTTCGAGGCCCGGATGGCCGCCCGTACCGGGGAGGACGTGTGGGTGAGCATCTCGTCCCGGCTTGTGGTCGATGAAGAGGATGGGACGACGATCATCGAAGGCATCATGGCCGACACGACTGCCCGCAAGGAGGCCGAGTTGGCACTGCAGGCCATGAACGTCAGTCTCGAAGCCCGGGTGAGCGAACGCACTGCTGAACTGGCAAGGGCCAACGATGCCTTGCAGAAGTCGATGGACGAACTGCGTGCGATGCAGGCGCGCATTGTGGAACAGGAAAAGTTTGCGGCACTGGGGGGGCTTGTGGCGGGGGTGGCGCATGAGATGAACACCCCGGTGGGGGTTTGCATCACCAGCGCATCGTTCCTCGCCGACAAGGTGCGCGGTCTTCGCAGCGAGGTGGAAGGCGGCAGCATACGGCGTTCGGAACTTCTCGACTTCATGTCGCGTGCAGAAGAGGCGTCGCAGACCCTTGTCGCAAATCTCGGGCGCACGGCAGAACTTGTGCGCGCCTTCAAGCAACTGGCGGTGGATGAGGCCGGAACCAACGCCCGTACCATTGAATTGTGCCCGTTCATCGACGACATCCTCGGCGGGCTGAGGCCTATCTGCGAACAGGCCGGACACAGGCTTGATTATGAATGCGATGCCTGCGGGGTGCAGATGCATGTGGCGCCGCCAGCGCTGGCGCAGGTGGTGGGACACCTCGTGCGCAACAGCCTTGACCATGCGTTCCCCACCGGGGGGGCAGGGCGGATGCAGCTCAAGGTATCCTGTCCGGAAGGGGGCGTGGAATTGACGTTCTCCGATGACGGAGTGGGCATGGGGACCGACGTGCTTTCGCACATCTTCGAGCCGTTCTTCACCACCCGGCGGCAGGCGGGGGCCACCGGTCTGGGTCTGCATCTCGTCTACAACACGGTGACAAGAACCCTCGGGGGGACCATCGAGTGCACAAGCGCACCGGGAGAGGGGGCGTGCTTCCGCATCCGGCTGCCCTTGTCAGACCCCTGTCGCGACACGCCAGCCGAAGTCGGTTGTGAGCCGGTATGACGCCGTATGTGCGGATTTTCCTCGGGTGCACCAAACGAAAGAGGTCTACGAAATTTCGTAGACCTCTTGTGTTCTGGTCGGGATGAGAGGATTCGAACCTCCGGCCTCAGCGTCCCGAACGCTGCGCTCTAGCCAAACTGAGCCACATCCCGTTGCGGAGAGCGTGAATACAACGCGCTTGCGACAATGGCAAGTCTTTTTATCGGGAGTTGTCAAAGATGGTGTTTTCTCTTTATGATATTCAAGAGTCGGCAGGTCGTTGACGCTGCCGGCATCAAGAGCATGTCCGATGGGCACGGGTATCCCGCCTGTCGTCGTCTTCTCAAGGAGAATCACGTGATCAGCGTTGTTGTTGTCGACGATTCGGCCTTCATGCGGAAGGCTTTGAGCACGATGCTCGAAAAGGACCCTGAGATACGCGTCGTTGCCACGGCACGCGATGGTGAAGAGGGCCTTCAGGTCATCCGCCAGCATAATCCCGATGTGGTGACGCTGGACATCGAAATGCCCCGTATGGATGGGCTCACCACGTTGCGGCATATCATGATGGAGATGCCACGCCCCGTACTGATGGTGAGTTCGCTTACCACCGAGGGCGCAGAAGCCACCCTCAAGGCGCTTGAACTGGGTGCGGTGGACTTCATCCCCAAGCAGCTTTCAAAGGTGTCGCTCGATATCGTGCGTATCGAGAACGACTTGCGCGAGAAGGTCAAAGAGGTCTCGAAGCGGCGCATGTTGCGCACTCCGCGCCCCGTGCGCCCTGCGCCGACAGCGTCCGCACCGGCCCAGACCGCACAGGTCGCATCGGCAGCACCCGCGACCGCCCCTTCACGCCCCGCCATGCCTGCCACCCGTGCTTCACGCCCCGTGCGCGATGTGGTCGCCATCGGTGTCTCCACGGGCGGGCCGCCAGCGGTGCAGAAGGTCCTTTCACAACTGCCCGCCGATTTCCCGGCGAGCATCCTCATTGCGCAGCACATGCCAGCCGCCTTCACCGGGCCGTTCGCCAAAAGACTTGACGGAGTGTGCGCCATCTCCGTCAAGGAGGCTGAATCGGGTGAGAAGCTCAAGCCCGGCACGGCCTACATCGCACCCGGCGGCAAACACCTGCGAGTCGAACAGCGCGTGAGCCACATGGAGGTGGTGGTGACCACCGACCCTGCCGAGGCCCTCTACAAGCCATCTGCCAACGTGCTGATGGAGTCGGTCGGGCAGTCGATGGGGCGGCGGGCCCTTGGCGTCATTCTCACCGGTATGGGGAGTGACGGCATGGAAGGCATGAAGGTTCTCAAGCAGAAGGGGGGGCGTTCCATCGCCCAGAGTGACGCCACCTGTGTGGTGTACGGCATGCCCAAGGCCATCGTCGATGCCGGTCTCGCAGATGAAATCGTTGACATAGACGATATGGCTGCTGCCATAATGAACGGGTTGTACAAGTAGTGCCGTCTCCCGCTGCAAAGGGGGGTGGCGGGGGGCTTCAAACAGCAAGGAAGGCCATATGTCGGAAGAACAGCATATCCTAGAGGTCTTGCAGAGCGACGACGCCGAGCAGGTCCGCGAGGCGGCCTACTCGGCAGGAGAACTGCGCCTGGAGGCAGCCGTCCCCCATCTTGTGCGCCATCTGCAAAGTCAGAACATCGGGGTGCAAGAAGCTGTGGACAACGCCCTTCGCAAGATCGGCGGCGCGGCTGCCGTGGCGGGGGTCATACCCCTTCTGCGCTCGGACGATGCGCCCATCCGCAACATATCCATGGATATCCTGCGTGACATCGGGCGTGACGAGTTCGATGCGCTCAAGCAATTGCTTCATGACGAAGACCCGGACATCCGCATCTTCGCCTCTGACATCCTCGGCACCTCCGGCAGTATCCTCGCCGTGCCCGCACTGTGCGAGGCGCTCCTGCGCGACCCCGAGGTGAACGTACGCTATCAGGCGGCGGTGAGCCTTGGCACGCTGGCCTTCCCCGAGGCGGCCGACTGCCTCAACAAGGCCATGCAGGACGAGGAATGGGTGCAGTTCTCCGTCATCGAGGCCCTCATCAAGATTCGCGCAGAATCTTCGGTCAACGCCCTCGTGAAGGCCCTCGACACCACATCCGACCTCGTGGCGTCCATGATCGTCGACGCGCTCGGCGAGATGGGCAACCTCAAGGCCGTGCCGCTTCTGCTCAAGCGTATCGAGAAGTCACCGACGCCGCTGCGGAACAAGATCGTGCGGGCCATCGTCTCCATCCTCGGCAAGAAGTCGCTCTCGCTTCTGGGCGAAAGGGAACAGCAGCGTCTTGGCGCCTACCTGCTTGCCGCACTTGATGACGAAGACGAGGAAGTGCAGGACGCCGCCATGGTCGGGCTTGCCAGCCTCGGGCAGGCAGAGGCGACCGTGGCCGTGCTGCGGCTTGCGGCACGACTCGACCCCGACCGTGACCATGAGCGCCTCGAAGCCGCCATTCGCTGCATCGGTGGCATCGGGTTCAACGAAGCGGTGGAAGAGGCCCTCAGCGACGAGAACGAATCCACCATCCTCATGGTGGTTGAAGCGGCCGCGGATATGAATCCCGCCGAGATCGTCCCGGCCCTGAAACGGATATTCTGGGACAAGGGGCGCGACGCGCAGCGGGCCATCGCCACGCAACTGGCGCGCATCGCAAGCCTTGAGGACGTGGACTTCTTCCTCGACCTGCTCGAACGGGCCGAAGACGCCCATGTCATCAAGGCCGCACTGCACTTCCTCGGACACCGCGCGAGGCCAGCGGGCGTGGGCGAACGCATGCTCACCCTGCTCGACCATCCCTACGACGATGTCAAAGAGGCCGCGCTCGAAGCCTGCATCGCGCTACAGGATGTCTCACTCTGCGCGAGCTTCAGGGAGCGTTTCCATTCCGGAGACCCGTTGCAGCGCATGATGGCGACCTATGCCATGGGGCGGCTTGACGTCGACGGCAACCTCGACGTGCTGCGTGAGGCGCTGGTGGATGATGTGCCTGACGTGCGCAAGGTGGCGCTTGAGGCTCTTGCCGGAACGTGTCCCATCACGCCCGAGCATCTGGAACTCGTCGTGCCGCTCATGCACGACTCCGTACGTGAAGTGCGGCTCGCCCTCGTCGACCTTTTCGGGGCGTGCCCTGAGGAATCGGTCATCGGCCACCTGCTGGAGGCGCTGGATGACGAGGATGACTGGGTCCGGGTGCGTGCCATCGAAGCCCTCGGTCGTCTGGGGCGGAAGGAATGCGTGACGCCGCTCATCGAACGGGTGGATGGCGCAGGCAACCTCGTGTTGCTCAAGATCATCGAAGCCCTTGGTTCCATTGGCGGCAACATGGCGTTCCGGGCACTTCTCGCGCTCATGGAGCATGAAGACCCCGAGATCCAGCAGGCTGCCGAAGATGCTGTCGCTCGTCTGGGCGAACAAGACAGCGAGGGTGAGTGATGTCACTGTTTGCCAAATCCATCACGTTGAGGACGGAACTGAAGATCTCCGATGAGGAGTTCGTTCAGCTGCGCGACTTCATCTACCAGCAATGCGGCATCTATATCGCCGAGAACCGCAAGTACCTCGTTGAGAACAGGCTCTCCAACAGGTTGAAGGATCTCAACCTGAAGAGCTTCGGCGAGTACTACCAGTACCTGCGCTATGACGCCAACAAACGTACGGAACTGAACAAGCTCTTCGAGGTGGTCACCACCAACGAGACGAGTTTCTATCGTAACCCGCCACAGCTGCAGGTCTTTCAGGAGAAGGTGCTGGGCGCGGTGATCGCCGAGTTGCGCGCCAAAGGGCAGAAGCGCCTGCGCATCTGGTCAGCCGGGTGCTCGACGGGTGAAGAGCCCTATACGCTGGGCATCATCCTGCATGAGGTGCTGCGTTCCGAAATCGCAAGCTGGGATATCCGCATCACGGCCAACGACCTCTCGGAAGCGGTGCTCGCCTCGGCGCGAAAGGGGATGTACTCGGACTACGCGCTGCGTACTACGCCGCCGGATATCATCAGCCGCTACTTCATCAAGGAAGGTACGCAGTACCGTATCGACCCCAAGGTGCAGCAGCTGGTGCAGTTCGGACAGATCAACCTCAGCGACAGAACGCAGCTCAAGCGGGTCGAGCGGTCGCAGATCGTCTTCTGCCGCAACGTCATCATCTACTTCGACGATGAGATGAAGAAGCAGGTGATAGGTTCGTTCTACGACAACCTGCTGCCGGGGGGCTATCTGCTCATCGGCCATTCGGAGTCGCTGCACAACATCAGCCGCGCCTTCAAGCCCGAGCATCATACCGGGGCCATCATCTACAGGAAGCTGGCCTAGGCCATGAGGGAACGGAGCGTGCAACGTGTGCCGGAGGAGAGTGTCTGCTGATGGGTGCAAAGGTCATCGCCATAGCCAACCAGAAGGGCGGCGTCGGCAAGACGACCACCACGCTGAGCCTTGGCGCGGCCCTGTCGCGCAAGGGGTTGCGTGTGCTCATCATCGACCTCGACCCGCATGCCTGTGCGTCGGTGCACCTGCGCTTCTATCCGGAGGAACTGGACGCCACGGTTCACGACCTGTTCATGGCGGAACCCGCTGCGTATGGCGAACTCTGGAAGCGCATCGTCCGCCGCAACGAAGGGCAGGACTGGGATGTCGTCGCCGCCAGCATCAGGCTTTCGGAACTGGAGGTCGACCTCAAGAACCGCAAGGGCAAGGGGGCCATCCTGCAGGATGCCGTATCGCTCGTCCGCGACCGTTACGACTACATCCTGCTCGACTGTCCGCCGCATGTGGGCATCCTGCTGGTGAATGCGCTGGTTGCCGCAGACTTGCTGGTCATCCCCATTCAGACGGACTTTCTCGCCCTGCATGGCCTGAAGTTGCTGTTCGATACCATACGGGTGCTCAACAAGGTCTTGCCGCAGCCCGTGCGCTACATGGCGCTGGCTACCATGTACGACCGGCGCGCCAAGGCCTGCACGCGGGTGCTGGAATTGCTGGGACGGAAGCTGGGGCCTCGCATGTTCGCCTCGGTCATCGGTGTGGACACGCGGTTTCGTGAAGCAAGCGCGCAAGGGCGCGTCATATATGACATCGACCCGGCCAGCCGTGGCGCTAAAGGCTACGAGCAACTGGCCGATGAAGTGACGGCATTATGGTGAAATCACCGGAGGAATATTTCCAGCAGCAGGACTTCGAACTGGGGGCCACCGGTCGCGGCGAGGGTTTTTCCGCGGCGGAGAGGGCGTTCATGCAGAAGTACCTCGGCGTGGAGGAGGGCGACATCCTCAAGCGTATCGGTATCGACGCAGGTGCCGCCGTAGAGACGGCGACCGACGGCGAACCACCGCTGGATGTCATCATCCGCCAGGAGGCGGAACTGCAGATGGTGGCCTTCTTTCTGGGCGAGCAGGAATACACCGTTCCCAGCGTCGCCGTCCAGGAGGTCATCAGGTTCCAGACGCCTACGAGGTTGCCTGCCGCCCCTGCGTATCTTGCCGGAATCATCAACCTGCGCGGGCGGGTCACTCCGCTGGTACGTTTGCGCGACCTGCTCGAAGTGCAGGCCACCGGGGCCGACGATGACAGGTTCATCGTGGTCTGCCGCAGGCACGGGTTGCAGGTGGGACTGATGATAGAACGCGTACACACCATGTACAGGGTGTCGCAAAATGACATAGACTGGGCTGTGGAATCGCATCTCGGTATCAATGTCGACTTCGTGTCCGGGCTGCTCAAGGCCGGTGAACGGCTGGTGGGCATCATCTCAGTCGATCGTATCGTGGAAAGCGTCCTGAAACGCTAGGAGGCACACATGAGCAAGCATATACTCATCGTCGACGATTCGAAGACCGTCCGTAACCTCGTCGCCTTCATCATGAAGAAGGAAGGCTTCAAGGTGACCACAGCGGAAGACGGACTTGACGGTCTCGAAAAGCTCTATTCGTCCGAGGGCGTCGACCTCATCATCTCCGACGTCAACATGCCCCGCATGGACGGCTTCACGTTCATCAAGACCGTGCGTGAGCAGGATACCTATCGTAACCTTCCCATCGTGGTACTCTCCACCGAAGGGCAGGAGAAGGACATCCAGATGGGCATGAGCCTCGGGGCCAACCTCTACATGGTCAAGCCCGCTCAACCTGAAAAGATGGTCAAGAACATAAAGATGTTGCTCGGCTAGCCGATAAGGAACGATGCAGGGCACTTGCGCAGGCCAGATATGCGGCGTAGCTTCCCTGCCGGTTTCGGGGTTCCACGGAGAGCAGAGGTGAGGATATGACTCAGGAATATATGGATCCGGAAATATTCGCCGATTTCATCGTCGAAGCCAAAGAGCATCTCGAAACCATCGAGCCGAACCTGCTCGAACTCGAGAAGGCTCCTGACAACCTCGCGCTGCTGAACGAGATCTTCAGGCCGATGCACTCGCTCAAGGGGGCATCGGGCTTTCTGGGCCTCAACCGCATGAATCAGCTGGCCCACAGGGCGGAGAACATCCTCGATGAACTCCGCAAGGGTGCCATGGTCGTCACATCCGAGATCATGGACGTCATCCTTGCCGTGACAGACGCCTTGCGCCAGATGATCGACAACCTCGAAAGCTCCGGGCAGGAAGGCGACGTTGCCATCGAGTCGCTCATCACCACCATTGATGCCATCATGGCCGGTGGCGGCGCGGTCCCTGCTGCCCCCGCAGCCCCCGCTTCACCTGTTGCTCCTGTCGAGCCGGTGGCGGCGGTCACTCCGGCTGCCGATGAAGCGGCGGTCGAGCCTGACGGCATCGTCGCCACGACTGTCGATGAGCCTTCAGACGGTATGTCGGCGTCGGATGCAGCGGGAGGCGTCGGCGACAACGTGCAGGGGCCGTCCGTGCAGGATGCCGCCGTACCCGTCGCTTCCGGAGACAGCGGAAACGAGTCGGGAATGACCGAAGGTGAGAGTATCGCGGCATGGATTGCCGCCCTGCCCGACACGGAGTCGTATGCCCTCACTGCCTTCGGTGAGGCGCATCTCAAGGACTTCATCGATGAAGCCCGCGAGATGACGGAGCAACTCGGTACCGGGCTTCTCGAACTCGAACGGCACCCCGACGAGAAGGATGACCGCGTCAACGACCTGTTCCGCTTTTTCCATAACCTCAAGGGAAACAGCGGCATCATCGGCTTCCGCGAGCTGAACGGCCTCACCCATGAGGCAGAGACTCTCCTGAACAACATCCGGCGCGGCGAGATGCAGTCTTCGGCAGAACTCGTCGACCTGCTCCTGTTCGTGGTCGATGTCATCGACGCGCTCGTGAATCGCATCGAGACGGCATCGGGCATGGTGCACGGATTCGATATCTCCGAAGTGCTCGAACCGCTTCAGCAGGCCGTGGCTGGCGGCGAGGCCCGCCTGCCCGTGGGTATCGTGGGGATGGCGAAGCAGGCCGCATCACAACCAGCGGCTGAAAGCACCGCCACCACTGAAGGCAGTATGCAGGGTGGTGCCGATTCAGCCGATGAGTCCGCCGCCCCCGCCAAGGGCGAGCAGCAGAAGGCAGCGGCCTGCGACCCCTCGGCGACCTACGATGCTGAAGACCTCGATGTCTTCAAGGCGACCGTCGCCCAGCAGATGGACAATATCCGGGTCGGTCTGGATGAACTGGCACGTGATGCCAGCCAGAAGGAATATGTCGACGCGCTCTACCGTTTTCTGGTCACCGTGCAGAACTCGTGCGCCTACATGGGGGCCGAGGATGTTCGCCTCTATGCGGAACGGACAGCCGGACTCGTCGATCAGGCGCGCAATGCGGATCTTGATTTCGGGCTGATGGTCGACCTGCTCCGGCAGGAGACCTCGATCATCGGCGATATGCTCGGCAAAGAGATAGCCCGCATGGAGGACTGCCTCAACGGTGGAGACGCCGAATCCGAGCAGGGCGAGGCCCCTGCTGCGGCTACAGTCGGTACACCGTCTTCGGCAGCGACGACTTCTGCATCGGCTCCCGAGAGCGGCAGCGTCGCGCAGGGGGCACCTTCATCGGAAAAACCGGCCCAGAAGCCGGAGCCCGTCCCGGCTGCGCCGGCATCCCAGAGCGCGGCATCTTCTGGTGCTCAGGCCGCCGCATCGGCAAAACCCGCAGCCCCCGCCACATCCGGGGCAGAAGCGAAGCCCGTAGCGGCGGCGACAACTCCGCCCAAAGCGGCTGCTGCGTCATCTGCCGCGCCTGCCAAGGCCGAAGCGACTCCGCCCCGTCCCGCCGCCCCGGCCCCCGCAGCGGCGTCGGCCCCGGCAGCCGCTCCTGCAGGCGGCCCGCCTGCAGGTGGCAGCAAGGCGTCTTCCACCATTCGCGTCGACCACGAGAAGCTCGACCACCTGATGAATCTCATCGGAGAGCTCATCATCAACCGCAACCGCTATTCCATGCTTGCGCGGCACCTTGAAGAGGGTGGTGCGTCGGTCAATGTGGCGGAGGTGGCACAGAACCTCTCCGAGACGACGTATGCCATGGCGCGCATATCCGACGATCTTCAGGACACCATCATGAAGGTCCGCATGGTGCCTGTCTCTTCGGTGTTCTCCCGCTTCCCGCGCCTTGTACGCGACCTTTCCCGCAAGAGCGGCAAGGAGGTCGACCTCGTCCTTGAAGGCGAGGAGACTGAACTCGACAAGAGCGTCGTAGAAGTCATCGGCGACCCGCTGGTGCACCTCATCCGTAACTCGGTGGACCATGGCGTCGAACCCGAAGAGGAACGTATCGCCAAGGGCAAGAAGCCGAAGGGCGTCGTCACCTTGCGCGCATTCCACAAGGGCAACTCGGTCGCCATCGAAATCGAGGACGACGGCAAGGGCATCGACCCTGAAAAGATGCGCGAAGTGGCTGTCCGCAAAGGCATCGTCACGCCTGAAGAAGCCAAGGCCATGGACGACCGCGAGGCGATGGAACTCATCTTCGCTCCCGGTTTCTCATCGGCGGAGAAGATTACCGACATCTCCGGACGCGGCGTCGGCATGGACGTGGTGCGTACCAACATCAAGAACCTCAAGGGCAGCGTCAGCATCCATTCAGAGGTGGGCAAAGGGACTCGGTTCACGCTCTCCCTGCCGCTCACCCTTGCCATCATCGACGCACTCATGGTCAATGTCGCCGGGCAGATGTATGCCATCCCGCTCGATGCCGTCTCGGAGACCACCAAGATAGAGGCGCGGCGCCTCACCGATGTGAAGGGCCGCAAGGCGGTCACCTTGCGTGGCGAGGTGCTTGGCATCGTCGACCTCTCTGAGTTGCTTGCCCTGCCAAGGAGTGACGCGCAGGACGTGCTATCGGTCGTGGTCATCCACGACAACGACAGACGCCTGGGCCTCGTGGTGGACAGGCTGCTTGAACGGCAGGAGATCGTCATCAAGCCCCTCGGAGCCTATCTGGGCGACCTGAAAGGCATCTCCGGTGCCACCATCATGGGCGACGGTAGCGTGATACTCATCCTCGACCCGCACGAAATCTACATGATGGCCACTTCCAAGGCCATATGACGCCCTTGCAGGGCTGCATCGCAAAAGAGAAGGGCCACCCGAAGGTGGCCCTTTTTCGTGTCGTGGAGATGGGGTCAGCCGATGCGGGAGAGCGACAGCAATGTCGAGAGCACACCTGCCGTACCGGCAATGGCCGCGAGTACGGCGACGGTGATGGCGGGCTTGAGTCGCATGGGTGTGGCGCTGCGGGTGACTGCCATGGAGCATGTCAGGCATAGCAGCGGGGCGATGATGCACAAGGCGAAGGGCACGAGAGGGGGCAGCACGCCGAACGTCGGGCTGACCTGCGAGAGGGCGCGCCACAGCACATAGCCGAGGGGAGCCAGCATGACCACAGTGCCGTACATGCCCCATGCGGCGCACCATGGGAGCGTGAAGTTGTAGTGGTCGCGACCGAAGTCGT
>Ga0302253_1000651_pt1 | contig 26564 bp, 22 predicted proteins | sample AAG_RA_Trp_MG_FD_193537 | JGI IMG/M metagenome (GOLD analysis project Ga0302253, IMG submission 193537) | Enriched activated sludge microbial communities from anaerobic digester in WTTP, New Holstein, Wisconsin, United States - AAG_RA_Trp | ecosystem: Engineered > Bioreactor > Anaerobic >...
GCTGTCTGATAGAGTCCATAACTGCACTCAGTGCGGGCTGTCGATGGACCGGGATTGGAACGCAGCGATAAATATTCTCAGATTGGGATTGCAATCTGTCGGCACAGGAAGCCGTGGAAGCCCTGCTATTTAGGGCGGGGAGCAGTCACTCTGCTACCTCAACCATCGTCTCCCCGTTCTCTTTCATATAGATCCGGACATCCCTCCCCAAAACTCTCTTATGGAAGAGACGGGGCTCATTTCGCCGCAGTTGGACCAGTATGTCCATCGATGTCACATGCAGCTTAATACCCATTTCATCGGCAGCCGCGAAGATCATCCTGGGGATATCGAAGACATCCGTTCCCTCCTTTACGAATAAAGAGATCGGGGCGCGAATCATCATCCACTGCTGAACGGTCCTCTGCGCCCGGGCAATATTCTTGTGAGCCCTCTTCTCCAGAATGCTGATATTGGAGCGGGTGGTCCCCAGCCGATCGGCCACATCCTGCTGAGAGAGGCCCTGATGGCGCATCTGCAGCACCGCAAGCTGCCTTTTGGTCAGAAATGAATAGGAAGATCCTTCAGCTTCTATATCTGACCTCTCCGAATCATCCATCTTTTCTGCACCTTCTTCGTGTTCAAAAATCATCCTATCATCTCAGAAACTAGAGGTATAAGAAGATAAATTCATCCTTTTATCCTTTGACATAGCATCACTAGGATAATCGCAGTCCTCTGTCCAGCCATGCACCTCAGGAGGTAATCGACAGCTACAACCTTCTTGATATCCTGCAGAAGGGCAGCCCCTCCAGAGGCTTCTAGATCCCAAGACCCGCATTATTTAGCAATAATGGACACTTCGATCCGATAAGGGTTATCTTTATCATTTATCGCCCACTAGCAGAGGCACTATGTCTCTGGATGAGGTTATGGTCACGAAGGCCATTGTTGAAGGCTATCTAGAGAGCTTTCTGGAGAATACAGAGGTAGAGGCAGCATTAGTGGGTGCTGGACCCGCCAATCTGGTAGCGGCCAAGCGTTTGGCCGAGGCGAATATCAAAACAGTGCTCTTTGAGAAAAGGCTCTCCGTCGGTGGCGGTCTATGGGGCGGCGGAATGATGTTTCCCAGGATCGTAGTACAGCAGGCGGCAATTCGCATACTTGAGGAGTATGGCATCCGATATCATGAGCACTGCAAGGGATACTATGTTGCAAATTCAATAGAGACCGTGGCCAAGCTGACGGCTAGGGCAATTGATGCAGGCGCACAGATCGTCAATTTGGTCACAGTTGAGGATGTAATGATTCGTGAGCAGGATCGGGTGGTTGGCCTGGTCATAAACTGGACTGCAGCAGAGATGGCTCAGATTCACGTTGATCCGCTCTGCATTCGAGCCAGGTATGTCATCGACGGCACAGGCCACGAGGCATCGGTCTGCCGGGTGGTGGCACGTAAAATTCCGGGAGCGATCATCGGCATAGATGGGGTAAAGGGCGAGAAGCCCATGTGGGCGGAAGTGGGTGAGAGAACCGTGGTGGAGATGACGCAGGAAGTCTACCCTGGCCTGGTTGTGGCAGGCATGGCTGCTGCTGCCGTCTGCGGCGGCCCGAGAATGGGGCCTATTTTCGGAGGCATGCTCCAATCAGGCGAAAAAGCGGCAGGAATCGTCATCGAGAATCTGAATAAATAATCTAAGATCCTCTCCCACAGGAAGTTCCACAATCTTGATTAAGCTGAATTGAGCTTCATCTGATGATGCTAAAGAATAGATCCATCCTCGTCACCGGAGGTGCAGGCTTCATAGGCAGCCACCTGGTGGAAAGGCTGCTTTTGGATAATGAGGTGACAGTGCTGGATAACTTCAGTTCAGGAAGAATCGAGTTCCTCGAGCCTTATCGGGATATTCCTGATTTTCATCTGCTAACAGGCGACCTCATGAATCCCAAAATTCTGGATAATGCAGTATCAGGAAAGGACTTCATCTTCCATCTGGCCGCCAATCCCGATGTGAAGCTGGGGTCAGAGGACACTCATGTTCATCTGGAGCAGAATGTGCTGGCAACCTACAATCTCCTGGAGGCTATGAGAAAAAATGACGTGCGCCAGATGGCATTCACCTCCACCTCCACCGTCTACGGCGAGGCGGCACAGGTCCCCACTCCCGAGGACTACGGCCCGCTTCTGCCCATCTCCCTCTATGGAGCCTCCAAGCTCTCCTGCGAGGCGCTGATCTCCTCTTACTGCCATACCTTCCAGATGCAGTCCTGGATCTACCGGTTTGCTAATATCGTGGGCGAGCGGGGGACACATGGGGTGCTGGTGGACTTCATCAGAAAGCTACGAGAGAATTCGGGGAAGCTGGAGATCCTGGGCTCAGGAAAGCAGCGCAAGTCCTATCTGGAGGTGAAAGATTGCATCCGGGCCATGATTCATGCAGTCGAGCATTCCTCGGGCGAGGTCAATGTCTTCAACATAGGATCTGAGGACTCGGTGGATGTCACCGAGATTGCAGATATTGTGGTCGGGCAGATGGGCCTTGATGGGGTCGAGTATAACTACACCGGTGGGATCGATGGCCGGGGCTGGAGGGGGGACGTAAAACTGATGCTTCTCTCCATTGAGAAGATCAAAAGGCTGGGCTGGAGTCCAGAGCTGGGATCGGCCAGGGCCCTGGAAGTGGCGGTTAGGGCGCTTCTAAAGGAAAATTGATGAAATTGATATGAGTCAAACTGCGGGGTGCGCCGCCGTATAAAGATGGCACTAATTCGATTGGAACCATTCTAAATAATAAATATACAAGCAAGAAAGCAACCATCAAACGCAAAATATGGGTGCAGGACAGGTTCTCAAAGTCATCCACAGACTCGACTTCTGCGTCTAATCTCGATCCAAATTGGGACAAATGCGAGCGCTATCCGGCGATATGCTGTGATTATGTGATGAAGGCACGTAGGATTTATAAAGATCGTATAGATCGACGATTCTGCTTATATCTGCCATCATCTTTACCCTAAGGCTCACTTCTCGAAATACTTGGAGAGGGAAGGCTTTCCTTATTGAGGTGGATTAAAACGAATTGGCGTTCGCTTAAATAGACGGGTCAAAATTGAGTTGGCGAAAACACATGCCCGAAGAATGAGAGAACCGATATTCAATTTCGGTTCTTTCATAGGAATGTGGACAGATGATCAGCTGACTCTTATTACTATGATATCTGGGAATAACGAGGACTTGGGAAACTATCGCAGGTGTTTACGATATTCAAGCCCTAGATCCCCATGGCTTAACCGATGACCGATGGATTGCGGGGATTTTAGCTTTTTGGCGGCCCCGGCACCCAAAGGAATGGCCCTAATTCATGGTTTTTTATCATATATGAACAATATTGCTGCCTTGCTCTACTTCATCGCTATTGTGTGTAATAATTACTATTGTTTTATCAATTGCTATCTCACTAAGAATCAGATTAATGGACTTGCGTGACTCAATGTCGATCGACTTTGTAACTTCATCTAAAAGAATTATTGGAGAATTTTTCAGTACAGCCCTTGCCAATGCGATCTTTTGCCTTTCTCCGCTGGATAATTTCAATCCATTTTCGCCTATCTGCGTCTCATAGCCATGCGGCAGATTCATAATAAATTCATGCGCATGAACCTGCTTTGCGGAATGGATTATATCTTCTTTCGATGCCGAAAGGCGGCCTATCTGAATATTCTCATAAATGGAGCCATCAAATAGATAGGGTTCAGAAAAGATCATAGAAATGCTTTTTCTCAGGTCTTCACGTCTCACATGAGAGAGATCTCTTCCATCTATCATGATGTGTCCCCGCTCCAATGGGTACAAAGAGCATAGCAACTTAAAGATCGTTGACTTTCCAGCCCCATTATCACCTATAACATAATTAAAGCCTTTCATAAAGATGGCATTAAAGCCGCAGAGGATAGGTCTGCCATTGTAAGAGAACCAAACGTCACTAAATATTATAATTCCGTCTTTCACTGTAAGCTTATTTTGTCCATCGTTGTCCTTTTCCAAATGAAATAGTTCATTGACCCTATCTAATGCGGGTGAAGTGCTCTTATAATATGACCATAATGAAGAAAATTGCCTAATCGGTCCAAAAAAGAGGGCGATATAGCTCATAAAGGCAGTAAATGAACCGATAGATAAAGAACCTTGAATCACCATTGGGCTGCCGAAAAAGATGAGCAAAACCATAGGAACTCCATACATTAGGGAATCGAGGGAGCTGTTTAGAGAAGAATTTTTAGTATAGTCCAGAGAAACGTCATAGTAATCTTGTATTTGCTTCTCGAATTTGGCTAGAGACCACTTTTCAAGGCCAAAAACCTTTATCAGGGGTATCATTGAAAGGCTCTCTTTCAAGAATGAATATATTGCTGCCGTTTTTACCATGGATGCCCTTTGTGTGCACTCCAATCGTGACCCAAAAAAAACCATCGATATGAGGAATAATAGGGCAGGAATTACTGTAATTGAGGCAAGATAATAGTTGAGAAAAAACATTATTGCCAGCGGCACAACCATACGCACCGAGTTAATTGCAAATTCTGGAATTATATATGTAAACATAGATATGGCTGATCTTGTATTGCCCACGATGCGACTGAGCAGGTCACCCACTTTTATCTCTTGGACTTCTCCGAGAGATGCCGACTGGACTGAATTGAATGCCTCTTGGGCCACATCGTTGAATAGAATCAAATCCAGTTTTCCCTTTTTATAGCTGGAGAGGAAAGCCGATAAGGACGAAACCACATATATTCCGGCAGTTCCCAAAAGAATATATCCGATTAGCTCGGTTCTTCCTCCTATAAAGACATCATCCAAGAGTGACCTTGCTAGCAAAGGCGTGGCAAGAGAGAAGAGTGTGCTCGCAAAACTCAGGGAGATGAGAAGCGCCATTGTAGACGTATGCGGGCTAATAAATTTTTTAAAGAAATAACAATAGCTCTCTTTCATAATTGCCATTCTCCAATTTTTGGATCATAGCAGCATAGTCTCTTTCCTAGATGGCTTCCGGTTAATGCTTCTTCTAATGCCCTACAATCGCTGCATGCGAATCTGAACTCGCAACTACTGCATCGATCGATTTTGTCTAATGTGAGCTTCCAGAATTTATCAAGATAAAAATCTTGGAATATGCTATAAAGAGGAGACTTGCCGACATTTCCCAAGGCGTATTTCCTCATCATGGGACAAGGAATAGCTTTCCCATCGGAGCATATGGAGATTGTGTGGCCGAGACATGGATGATGTCGAATATTATTTAAAAAAAAATGCATATTTGCAGACAATTTTGCCTTCGACATCAATGGTAAATCCTTTGGGATATGATTTTGATCTTTAAAAATATAATCTACAATTATATTATCTTTTCTGATCCAATTAGGCTTCCATCCATTCGAACCATTAGCAATTAGTAGATATATTGAACCATCAGATAATGTATCAGATAATTTTTCTGTTTGAATGATTGCTGTGGCCTTATTGGCTATATCTCTCTCGATCTCTCTTGAAATGCTCTCCTGGTGAAAGCTCATGAATATCTTCGGAAATAAGCCATATGAAAAATCCAAGATATCCATAGTCCTATCCCAATCAAGAGTCAGATCTCCTCCTGTAATAATGAGATTCCTGCAATCGAGATCCCTAAGCTCCTCAATAATTCGCTTCCAATCGTCTAAGCTGAGAGGCTGTCCATCTTCATTCCATTTATTGCATCCCATGCAACCAGAGCTTCTCTTTATGCCATTAAAGCCGCAAAACCAGCAATCTCGGTGGCATGAATTATTTATTTCAATGAATCCTCTTGCAAGGCTTGGTGGAATGTTGATCTGATTCTCACTGCGAGGTGAGCCAATTCGGATCTTCTGTATATAGACCGATCTCGAGTAAAAATTTCCTAAGCAAAGGCGCTTTAGCTCTATGAGAAATTCATTATCGACATCAACAGGATTGTTCGCTTCGAATGAAGATACAAGTCCAGTTTCTTGCTCATTAAGGGCATATATCTCTCCTTCGATCAAGTCGAAAATAGCACTGCGACATTCTCCCTTTATGAAATAGCATTCTGGATTTAGTCGGAAGTACATTTTATTACACTCTCCATTTCATAAGAGATTCATATTTGATATCTGCTCTATCAACTAGCTTGGAATCTATCTCGGCAATCGATACGGCTTCTGATAGTGATTTCAATGTTGATGATTCTATCTCCTGGCAGACATTATTGGAAGAAGAGAAGCCTTGATCTGTGCAAAAATCATGAAAGCACTTATTGCATAGTTTGCGGACTCTGCAGGAGGGACATCTCTCCATATGGTGGAAATAGTCTTTTAATATTTCGCCAATTCTGTGATAATTCAGTCCGTCATAGACGTTTCCAATGGGAAAATTTGTGAGAATTCGTTCACAGGCGTGAATATTACCCTCTACATCCACAAATATCTTGAGACCAGGAACGCATGTGCCTGTAAATGGTGCCAGAGACTTGCTCGACTGCAGTGTTATTGGGCCAAGAAGCATGCTAATGAGAATCCTATAGAATAGTGCATCTGAGAACGGATTTTTTTTATTATTTTTTAAATTATTGCTAATACGATCCATATAGCGGGTCCTGGCAGTCTCCACACGATGCAAAAAGAATTGCTGATCTTCTTTTGAAAATTGATCATAATACTTGCAGCCCTCCATTTTAGTGACATTGGTAGCTCGGCTTATTGGAGGAACATCATTCCTTTGGAAAAATTTTTCAATTTCAGAAATATCGCTCTTAGGATCTAGCACAGTGATAGCACGAATATCCTTATATCCCATTTCCAACATAGTCGCCAGGTTTTTCATTATTTGATTAAATGTTCCTCTTCCATCGCAAAACACCCTGTTCCTGTTGTGCTCTTCTTCAGGCCCATCAAGGCTTACAAGTATTGAAAATTTGTGATCTAGGAGCCATTCTCCTTTTTCTTCGTCCAATAAGCTCCCATTGGTTGTCATGCTATAATGCCATTTGCCATATCTGCTCTCAATATAATTGACACATTCTTTTATTAGATCGAAGTTCAATAGCGGCTCCCCGCCAAAAAATCCGATATAATGCTCTCTCCATGGGTTGAACCTTCTTCCTTCCTTCAACAAATTCGCATACAGATCAATTGCTTTCTTAGCTACTTCAAAATTCATATGCCTTTTGCTATATCCTCGAGTGAATTCATAATATTCTGAGAATGTGCAATATTTGCATCGAAAATTGCAGTCTTCTGTAACATCCAGTATCAACTGCCTCAGACAGTGTCTCAAGACAAATGGCTTGATGCTTTCTGCAGGGATCTCCTGAGGGATCTTCAGAGCATTCTGCTTAGGCATTATCTTTCTCCATTTTTTAATCCATTTGTAACAGTATTTAATTTCATCCTCATTATAAGATTTCATTAATGTTTTTAAGATGGATTCATCAAGCACAGGATCTTGAAGATTGATCTGGTTTAAAATGGCCCTCATCTCCAAAGATTCTGGAATTATTAAGCCTACATCATCGCACCATGCATACTTATTCCCTTGTGCTGTCTCAAACTCAAGCATTATTTTACCCCATAGCTCATATTGCATTTTTTAATAATAAAAAAATTGATGAAATTTTATTAGTACCCGTGCGGATTGAATGCCCCCCATGCAACATCTATCCAGCTATCATCAGAGCAATCGCAATCGCATGGACAGGGAGCAGGACTCTCATCCATTGTCAGAGCTGCTGCTGCAATCTTTTCCATTCCACCTCACCTCCTTTTTTCTATTTCGAGATATCTTCTCGATATGAGATGTTAATTTATTATACTACTTAATACTTTCGTCTTAAGAATTTTTATTCGACACTTAGCCTTGCCGATCCGAATAATTTCCTTCAGCAGCAATAGCAGATTTATTTGTCCCATTCATTGCCAACTATCAAAAACGGCATGACCGGAGATCTGGCATACGAGTCGATATCAATGAGGTTTTCCCAGAGCATATAGACGATTACCACCGAAAATGCATTCTATTTTCGAATATTAATCAAAACAGTATTAGCACTTGATCCGAAATATTTATAAATACGTATATCCAGACAGATTCAATACTGCATATGCATTCTCTGCATAAGTGCCAATAGTCAACTATAGCATCGTTATGGTGGAGGTTATTAGGTCATGATCAAGCATGTATCAAAGGACGCAAATGGTTTGAGGAATAAGACAAAATGGATCAGCAATTCATGCTTCACTCTGATTCTCACAGGTTTAATTTTATTGCTCACGTGCGAGGGCGCGCAAGATAATACTGCAGATTACTGGATGAATCAAGCCAGAGACCTTGGCCATAAGGGCATGCACGAAGAAGCCCTTCAGGCATACGATGAGGTTTTGAAGCTGGACCCAAAAAATGTGACTGCACTTCTGCGCAAGGCATCAGACCTCGGAAGCATGGGCAGGGAGAACGAATCGCTCTCGGTTTATGAAAAGGCGCTTGCCATCTCGGAAGAGACCCTCAAGACGAATCCGATGGAAGCATTTGCCTGGCAGGATAAAGCCATAGCATTGAGCGGCCTTGGCAGGCAAAAGGAGGTTAAGCAGGCTTATGTCGAGGCTTGGGCAGCCTTCAACGAGAGCATCAAGAAAGATCCAGAAAATGCCAAACTCTGGAAGGGCAAGGCCGACACCCTGGCAAATCTTGGTCAATGGGAAGAGGCACTGCAGGCATACAATAAGGTAACAGAGATCGATCCTCAGGACTATATGGCATGGGGAAGAAAAGGAGAGTTCCTCGGCTTGACTGGAAAGTACAACGAATCCCTGCAGGACCTGGAAAGAGCCATTGAGTTGATACCTGCAGAAAATGCTGAAGATATACAGGCCTGGAGTCTGGCCAAGGTATCTGTCCTCCATGCAGCCGGTCAGATAAAGGAGGCCCTGATAGTCCTTGATAATGTCACAACGCGCTACCCACAGAATAAGAGAGCTTGGAGCCTGAAAGGCAATGACCTGGCAAAGCAGGGCATGCACAACGAATCATTGACGGCCTACGATGTTGTTCTCAAGCTGGACCCGCAGGATGCCGATGCCTGGAACGGCAAGGCCCGCCAGCTCGCAGAGGTGAAGAGGTATAATGAGTCTTTGCAGGCCTACGAGGAGGCCATTCGCCTGACGCCGAGCAAGGATGCCAAAGACTTGGCCGCGCTCTGGAGGGATAAGGGAGATCTTCTGAATAACGCAGGTCGGGAAGATGAGGCCAGATCTGCCTTCCAGATGGCCATTGATACCTTAGACAAGATCTTGCAGGACAACTCCAAGGATGCTGCAGTTTGGCTGGAAAAGGGCAATGCACTGCAGAAGCTGGGCGAATACAATGCCGCAGTAGATTCCTATAATGGGACCATCAAGCATGCAGCCTCCAGCATACCGGGACGGATTTCGTCTGCAAAAGCCTGGATCGGCATGGGCGACGCGCTGTCTCTTCAGGGAAGGAACAGAGAAGCCCTGGAGGCATACGAAAAGGCCATAGAGCTGCATCCAAATTATGGTGAAGCCTGGCTGGGCAGGGGAGAGATGCAGAAGGCAGAAGGCGATGCCTACAATGCAAGCCTATCGATCTTCGTAGCAGGCAAACTTGGATACACCAGATGAAAAAGCTTTTTCTCTTATAATTTTTATTTTTGGGCGAAGTTGCCCTCTAAGGCCTCGCGTCCTGCGGATGAAGCTCGTGATCTCTGGTATTCTGGACGGGTCCAAGAGCAAATCCCTGTTCTCGCTCATCTTCGCCCATGGCGGTGGCCAGCTGAATCTGCCAGACAGAGATCCCGTTTTCCGCCATCATGGGATACATCTGATATTGCATTTTAGCAAACCCGATATTTTATCTTTGGCAATCTAGGCAGCCAGTTCTTTTTTTAGCTGGATTACTTCACATTGCTAACTGCCCACCTGGTCTCCTTCCACCAGTCGCCCTCCAGCAGGGTGGCATTGTAGCCCATGAGCCGCAGGCTGAAAAAGAGGCTGTAGGCCTCTGGCGTCCCGTAGACCACGGCGGTCCCGGACTCATCCAGCCGGCTGCCGAATAGATCCTCCAGGATGCTGGCATCTTTAATCCCTGAATCTTTATAGATCCTATCCAGGCTCAGGGGCATAGCCTCATTGGTGATCCTGTTCTTGCCGTATTCAGAAAAGTCCCGTGCATCCAGAATGCTGACATCGGATAGCCCAAGCATATCATCAAGACTCTCGGGGGTTACCAGGAGGCCCGGCACCACGTGGCTGGTGTAGTTGGTAGGCGCAATAGACGGTGCATTTGCGCTCAGATCCAATCCTGCATTCAGGGCGGCATCAATTCCTCCGTCAAGCAGGCTGATGTCCTCATGCCCCAGGTATGAGAGGGCCCAGAAGACAAAGGGTGCACCATGATCGCTGGAATCGCCATAGATGAGGAGCCGATCGCTTGCGATTATCCCCGCCCGGCCCAGAGCCTCCTGGGCCAGGATCGGATCCAGGACTCCATCCCTTTGCAGGTCCTTCCAGTAAAGGTTGCGAGCGCCTGGGATATGTCCCTCCTGGTACTCTTGAATAGAGCGCACATCCAGGATAACTCGATCGCTTTCGATCAAATTCGCCCGGGTGAGGATCGAAGCTACAGGATAATCGGCAGACTTATCTTCAATGGTATTCGATTCGGCCTGGGCTTGTGAATTCGGCATGTTCTGCTCGACAGGAGGACTTGGGCTCAGCATGCTGTTCTCATAGGATTCCTTCTGGGCATACCAGCCATCCAGGTTCGTCCAGTCCGGGCAGTCGGGACAGAACTCCCCTGTCTCCGTGCCTGCCAGTGCAGTGCCAAATAGGATAATCAGAGAAGTGGCTGCCAGCAGGGATATGAAAAAAGCAGTTCCTGCAATCTCTCGCTGCTGCTTTTGACCAGATACACCCAAACCCATCCAAATCACTCAGAAGGTATGGATTTTTTCCACTATTTCAGGCTTGCTAATCCTTTGCCCACCCCTGCCTTTCGCCTTTGCTCCTCCTCCTCTCCCCTTCCATTGATCATCGCCAGATCATCCTCCCAAATCCTTAACAGAAACTATAAATACACAATATTGCTCATTGTAGCAGTGTGATATACTATAATGTACTAAAATGCGCATCAAACAAAAACGCTGAATAAGCCACGACTTAGGAGTTGCCGAGATTGAGAGGAACATCGATACGTATGGAGAGGATATTCAACCGCAGTACCGGAAACGCAGTCATAATACCCATGGATCACGGGGTTACCGTTGGACCCATCAAGGGAATCAAGAGCGTCAAGAACATCGCCGATGCCGTAGCTCGGGGGGGAGCGGATGCTGCTGTGGTTCACAAGGGCGCGGCCACCTTCGGCCATCGAGGCTACGGCCGGGATCTCGGCCTGATAATTCACCTTTCCGCTTCCACTGCTCTGGGACCTGATCCGAACAACAAGGTCCTGGTGGCGACGGTGGAGGAGGCTTTAAAGATCGGAGCGGATGCGGTTAGCATTCACGTCAATGTGGGTGCAGAGGACGAGAGCAGAATGCTCTCCACGCTGGGCGAGATCTCCCGCCATTGCCAGGAATGGGGCATGCCTCTCTTAGCGATGATGTACCCCCGGGGAAGAAAGATCAAGGACGAGTACTCTGCAGAGAGCATCGCCCATGCCGCCCGGGTGGGTGCGGAGCTGGGGGCGGATATCGTCAAGACCAACTACTCAGGAGATCCGGATAGCTTTGCCAGTGTGGTCGATAGCTGCCCGGTTCCAGTGGTGATCGCAGGCGGCCCCAAGGTGGAGACGGAACTGGACCTGCTCCGCATGGTGGAGGGGGCGATCGCCTCAGGAGCGCGGGGGGTTGCCATTGGGAGGAACGTCTTCCAGCACCAGGATCCCGAGCTGATCACCAGAAGGATCTGCGGGGTGGTGCACAAAGGGCTCAAGGCGGAAGAGGCGGCATCCTTAGAGAGATCTATAAAAGACTGACCTCCTGCGGAGGCCATTCAACTTAAAGCCGGAGGGGCCAGCAAATATAAAAAGATCTAAAAGCCTCCATTAGTTCGATGAAAGGGCCAGGGAATGTTTCGATCTCAAGGATAGCATCAGCGGTTATTCTCTTCTTATTCCTCCTGGCGGCTGTCTCTTTTTCATATTCCGTTTCTGCAGAGGACGAAGAGAACGGGCGTCCCGATCTGGATATCTCCTCGGTCTATGGCAGGCTGGATACAAATGGCCCTTCGACATTGTACGTCCTGCTGCATAACAATGCTACTGCACAAGCCACCGAGAGACAAGAATCCCAAGAGTTGGATCTTGATCCGGCAAAAGCCAGGGGAATTACAGCAGAGCTTGTTAGCGATGACGAGCGGGTGAGGGTTTTGTCCGGGCCCCAGATGGCCGGCTCCCTTGGTCCGGGTGAGAACACCACGGTGGAGTTCATGGCCCTGGCAGAGGGGGCAGAGGTGGGCATCTATCCCGCCAGGCTCAGGCTGAGCTACTCTCGCCTGGAGAGGGTTTCGATCTCCAGCGAGGACATAGCCCCTGACATCATATTTGTCTATGAGGATCTATCCGAACAGCTGCCTTTGCCGGTCAAGGTGGTCCTCGGGCCGAAGATAATGATACAGGAGATCGAAGGAGCGGCAAGGCCGGGGGAGGCAACTGAGCTTGAGGTTGTGGTGGCCAACGAGGGGGACGAGGCCGCCATTGACCTCCGGCTGGAGGCAAGAGCCAATTCGCCATTCCTCCGGGCAGGGGATGAATTGGTAAATGAATCGGATGAAAAACAAAACTATAAGGACCTCGAGGCGGGATCTGAGGCATCCTTTGAACTCATGGTTCTCACCGAGGGCAATACCACGTCCGGATACGCTCCCCTTCCCTGCAGTATCTCTTACCGGATTTCACCACCCGGGGAGGATATGGACCAGATAGGCAAGGGTAGCGAGAGGCGGGAGGATATTGCTCTCCTGGTGATGGTAGAAGAGGACTCTCATCTTGAGGCATGGATGCTCTTTTTTGCTGGCATTCTCATTATTCTCATCCTGGCGGCGGCATACATTTATTTCAAGAATTTCAAGCGAAATGGGTCAGGCAGGAGCGACTTTGGCAAAAAGAAAAGGCTCCTCGCTATTTTGCATGGGTGAAATTGAATCGGAAACTCTCTGTATCTTTTCGCCTCTGTGGTGAACCGCGATGCTCTGACCCAACCACAGAGGCGCAGAGGAACAAAAGGCCATATTCTCTGCCTTAACTCACCCACATAATTCAGCTAAGAGCCTGATCTTATTCCCCTTTTCTTTGCGGATCATCGGACTTGATATAGCGCATGCTAATTAGGGCAGCTAATGCTCCCAGGCCGCCCAGGCCCAGGCCGATGGCCATAACCCTGGTCTCCAGCTGAATCAGCATCAGAAGATTGAATAATATCCCCAGAACGGGAAGGACCGCAAGCTTCCCCAAAGATATTGGCACCCGGAAGGGGCGAGCGATCTGGGGCTTTTTGTATCGCAGGGATATCAGGACGGCATTGATCACAATGAAGGTCACAAATACGGTGAAGTTGTTGACATTGGCCACGAAGGCGATATCCTCCAGGAAGACAAAGGACATGGCTATGATCATGGAGAGGATTGTAGCAATCCAGGGAGCATGGGTTCGAGGGTGGACAGATGCCAGGATTGGGGGAAGCGATCCGGAACTGGCCATGCCGTAGATGATCCGGGATGAGGCGAGGAGCATGAGCAGAACGGTGTTGGTGGTAGCAAAGAGCGCCATGATGGATATGATGGCAGAGGCATTCGGCCCCAGGGCATAACGGGCGATGTCAGAGAAGGGGGCAGAGGAGCAGCTCAGCTCCTCCCAGCCCAGGACGCTAACCGCAGAGATGGCCACCAGTATATAGAGTATGATGCTTGCGGATATTGCCAGAACCAGCCCCCGTGGGATGTTTATCTCCGGATCCTTCGCTTCTTCAGAGAGCTTTACTATCTCCTCAAAGCCAATGAAAGCAAAGAATATCAGGGCAGATGCCTGCAGAATGCCCGCGCTGCCTAAAGGAGACATCTCCAATAGGTCCACACTGCCAAGATAGGGAATGCCCATATAGATCACAAGCACCAGTCCCAGGGCTTCCACAGTGGTCAGGACGATGGCCAGCCGGGTGGAATGAGTGATGCCGAAGAGGAGGACTAAAGAGAGAACCGCCAGCAAAGCGATGGCAGAGGGCAATATGGGCGTGCCGGTGAGCGCCTGGAAGTAGCCGGCAAAGCCAAGAGAGACCGTAGCCGCCCCCACCACTCCGCTGAATATGATCATCCAGCCGACGAGGAAGGCCAAGAACCCTCCAAAGGCCTGAGAGGTGTATTCGTATTCAGCGGCAGCTTTAGGAAACATGCTGGCCAGCTCGGCATAAGAGAGGCCGGTCAATAGGGCGATCAATGCCGATAGAGCAAAGGATATCCAGACCGCATTGCCCGCCAGACCCGCTGCCTCGCCGATAAGGGCATAGATCCCAGCTCCTAAAATTATGCCGACCCCGGATATGGTGACTTCAAGCAATCCCAGGGTGCGCCGAAGCCCTATCTTCTTTGCCACAGGCCTAAGATAGGAAATAATCTATTTATGGCTTTTCGGGAGCAACTGCTAAAAGATATAAGCCTGGAGCGGAGGAATCAATTGCAATGAGCATGAAAGATAGCGCCTCAGCTTTTAGAAAGAGAATGGCGGAAAATTTTTTGAGGCGATTTGATCATGCCGACCGGCACAGTCGCGGAGCTCTTCGACTTCTAGCCGCCACATTCAGCCGCATGTCTGAGACGGAAAGCTGGGATGCAGCAGCAGCGATTGCCTACTATTCCCTCTTCTCCCTCTTTCCAATGCTGATATTGCTGGTGATTTTAGGGACTTCGTTTCTCCAGACCAAAGAAAACTACCATCAGCTGATGAATTTTATTGGCGGGATTCTCCCCCCGGCAGAGAGCCTGGCAAGAGAGAACATTCAGGTGATCCAGGATCTGGGGGATAAGCTGAATATGCATCTGCCCCTCAAGGATCTATTGCAGGAAAATGTCAATCAGATCCTTCACTTGAGGCTGCCGGTGGGGATAGCTGCGGGGGCAGGTCTTTTGTGGTCGGCGACTGGTGTGTTTGTGATTCTGTCCAAGAACATAGATCGCGCATGGAGCAACTCCGAAGGGCGAAATCCTCTGGAATGGCGTTTAGTAGGCATTGCCATGGTCGGGAGCCTCCTTATCGGACTGATCATCCTCTCCATGGTGGTAGTCTCCCTGATCGGACTCCTGGACTTTAGCCTGGGCCTGTTGCTGGGCGAAGGGGGTGTTTATCATATGCCATTGGAGTCGAAGCTCTTGTACAGACTGTTTCCCGATGTTGTGATCTTCATCGCCTTCACCATCCTTTACTGGTGGGCTCCAAAGGTGGATATTAGATGGTCTGACGCCGCTTTTGGGGCATTTGTGGCCACTTTATGCTGGGAGCTTTCCAAGATGGGCTTTGCCTGGTATCTGGAGAGCGGCCTTTCCAATCATATGCTGGTCTACGGCTCACTGGGCACTGTAGTCATCCTGATGTTGTGGATCTATCTGAGCGGTTTGATCTGCCTCTTTGGAGCGCACCTTGTCGCCCAGATGGTGGGACGGAGGCAGGCGAAGGCAGCACCAAGAGAGAGCCATATAAATAAAGATTCAAAGGCTGGTGGAGCATAATGGTGCCCCTCAAAAAATTATATATTTTAGAATAGCTAAAGGATAGCTTACATGCCGGGGTCAAAGAGATTCAACTTATTAGCATCCGCTGTACTTCTCATTGTCTTTATCAGCACAGTGTATGTCACAAAAGCATTCATTGCTCCTCTGCTTCTGAGCTTTTTTTTCGCTTTCGTCCTGCTTCCGGTCTACTCTCGGATTTATTGCCTGACTGGAAGGAAGAATTTATCGGCGTTCATGTCTTTGCTCCTGGTCGTCCTGTTTTTCATGATCTTTCTTTCCAGTGCCCTTAACGCCATTGCCACAGAGACATCGGGCCTGTTTTCCTCTCAGGAGGATATCGTTCAGTCCATTGACATTTATATCACCCAGAAGACCGAAGAATCCTTTGACACCCTGCATGTCGTCTTGAATAATCTCGTCTCAGAGTCAACCGCAGATGAGACTGTAGAGCGATTGAGGGAGATGGTGAGGCCTTTCATCGAGGCCCCCAGAGACAGGATCCTCTCCGATCTGCTGCCACAGATTGCATTTGAAGCCACCAATTTAGCCACAGGCTTCATCAGCGAGCTGCCTGTGCTTATGTCCCAGTTCTTTGTGGCCATAATGATCACCTATTACCTTCTCATCGGAGGTTCCAGCGCGGTAAAGGGATTCTTGCTTATCCTTCCTGAGAGGGAATTGATGAATTATTTTATGGGGGAGCTGAATAAAATTTATAATAATCTTTTCAATGTTTACCTATTGACCTCCCTGATAACCGGACTGCTTGCTGCAATTGGATTTGCCCTCTTTGGGGTTTCATATCCCTTCTTATGGGGCTTGACAACGGCCATATTTGCCCTATTGCCCATGATCGGACCGCCGATCATCTTCGTGCCCATATGCATCTATTTCCTCCTGATCGGGAACTACTTGTCGGGCATAGGTCTGTTCATCTATAGTCTGATCTTCATCAATACCATCCCTGAGAACGTCATCCGTCCAAAGCTCGCCAGCCAGGGCGCAAAGATCCATCCCTCCATCACCCTCCTCGCTTTCGCTGCGCCGATCTTTGTGGTGGGATTTCTCGGATTCATAATAGGGCCGCTCCTTTACGGATTTCTTCTGGCGGCATTCAGGACCAGAGTCTATATGCTGAAGGAGGAGGGCGCAATAGACGAAAAGGAGCTTGTCGAGCTCTCAGAGGGAGAAGGCCTGCCTCCTGGAGCCAGATTTTGCGGTCTGGGCTTGAAGGCCAGATCGGCTCTGGAATGGCTGAGACGCTACCGTACTTGAGGCAAATGGCTGGGCAAGTCCTGTTCATCCCAAAGTTCATATCGTTGCAGCTCTAATTGAGAATCAGAGATGGAGAATGATCTGTCATGTCTATGGAGCCATAGAAATTGGCTCTTCGCCGTAACATTGCTTCTCATACTTCTCTCCTCTTACTTCCTCTGGCCGCTGCAGGACGGCATTGTCTTGGGAATAGTCTTCACTTATCTAGGCCGTCCGGTGAGGGATCTGTTTGGAAAGAGAAGACAGATTGGCTCTCTGGCGGCTATTATCTGCATCATCGCCCCATTATCCATTATATTTGCTGCCGGGGTCTTTGAGGCAGCATCTCAGCTCAGATGGCTGCAGAGCCATCGGGCGCAGATCGTAGCCACTGGCCAGGAGTTCATATCCAGCATTTACATTCCTCAATTCATCTTCGATGAGCTTTCCAGAGGCATGGACAATCTGATGGGAATAGGACTATCGATGCTCACCAGCCTGCCGGTATTCGATCTGGGAACGACGCTGACCCTCGGACTTCTGAATCTCTTAATAGCCTTTTGCGTATGCTACTACCTGCTGGTGGATGGCGATAGGCTCCTCGGGGCAACGGTAGACTTCTTGAGGCAGAAGAAGGGGGATTTTGAGCTTCGATGCCTGGGCAGAATTGATGGCATCTTAAGCGGCATCTATACGGGCAGCATCTCCACCGCCATGGTCTATGCGATCGCATCCGTTCCCATATTCTATCTCTTCGATATTCCCAGGCCCCTGGCCATGGCCAGCATAATACTCCTGGCAGGGGTGGTGCCATTTCTAACCTGGCTTGTCTTCCTCTTGACCGCCATATCCAGATATATTGAGATGGGGCCGATGGAGGCAGCAGTCTTCTTCTTCGCGGCCTCGGTTCTGGTGGCAGCAGTGGAGCTGGTCGTCCGGCCCTATATCGTCTATGCCAGATCGTCGATCCATCCCATGCTGGTGCTGCTCGCATTTCTGGGCGGAGGGCTTGTGGGCGGGGTCTTTGGATTCTTTCTCGCTCCCGCAATGCTGGGAACGATCTCTGGCATCTATCAGATGATAAAATCAGAACTGACAGGGATTAAGAGAGGGCATCAGCTGGAGAAAGTGGATGCTTTTGCGGCCATTCAAAATAATTAATAAAACTCCAATAATGTAATGAATTCTGCGCATTAATAATTCTTGTGCCAAAGATATTTTCATCTATATATTTCGGCCTCGTTAATGAACGAATACCGAAAAGTATATATTCGTTAATCGCAGTATAGCGTATTGGCAAAAGTCAGAATTCTTTTTCCCTCCTACATCACAGACTTTTGCCTCCCTCCTTATTGCCCTTTCACTGCCTTGTGACGGGCCGATTGCCTGAAGCTGATCGACTGCCCCGATCATCCATTATTTTTTAGTCGCAAAAAAAAACCAAGACGGCAATCCATATATGCCTTGCCGTTTTCAACTTGGCCTGAATGTTGAGCGACTTGCGCCTCTCCATTGTGGCAGAGCTGATAAAGGATCACGTCGCCTTAGACGGGATCGATGGATATTGCCAGGAGACGGGAGTGCAATGCTTTGATTTTATCCCCATCGAGCCGGCTGACTTCCAGGGGAGGATACTGGCCATAGACGGCTCCAATGTCTCCGTCTGCGGCTGGTCTGTAGCAAGCATCAATCTGATCCGTTCGGGCTATGTGGTCTATCAGGGAAGAGACTGGAAGAGGACGGTCATCACCTTTAATGATATCTTCTTTGCCGATCCGGCAATTTCAGCCGACCAGTTCGAGCCCCACTTGAGGCGCCTGGGCCAAAATCAGATCCGCCTTGCGGAAGAGGATTTAGATAGGCTCTCCACTTACTTCCGCGAGCTTCAGGAGTACATATCCATAGACGACGCCATCACCGAGGCAAATCCCGGCGACATAATCCTCTATGACGGCAGCTTCGATGTCTTCGAGCCCCTGCGAGCAGCTCTCTCTCGTGTCTTTGAGCGAGCGGAGGAGAAAGGGGTCGCCCTCCTGGCAGTGGCCAAGTCCAGTTCGCTCTATTGGGGCGAGGGCATATCGCTTCATTTATTGGAATATGGAGCAGGATTGTATAGAGCTAATTTAGACGATTGCAGGATAATTCGAATTAGTAGGATAAGCGACCGAGCACCTGGTGCAAATGGATTTCAAATTCAATCCGGTTAGATATTCACGAATACAATATGAGGATTGGATGATAGACAAATGAGGATTGGATGATAGACAAGACTTCACTCGGAGCAATTGCCGAACAGGTCAAGAATTATGTATTGATGGATAGCATAAGTCAATATTTTGAAGAAACTGGCGTTAGAGATAACGATTTTAAAGAAATTATTTCTGAAGATAAATTTGAAGGAAATATTTATGCGGTGGATGGAAGCAATGGTATCATCTTTGATCTGCCATCTGTTAGTTTCAATCTAATACGAGCAGGATATGTATCCTATATCGCTAAAAATTGGCAAAAAACCATCCTTTTCGATAAAGTCTTTAAAGCAGATCCAGATAACTATCGGTATCAGTTCGAGGCAGATCTTAGCAAGAGTTTTAATATCAATAGCAATTTTGTCTTGGCCAAAACAGAGCTGGATAGACTTTCAACATACTATAGAGAACTCCAAGAGTATATAGCTCTTTACGAAGCCATTTCTGACGCCAAAAAAGGAGACCTTGTGCTCTATGATGGAGATTTCGCGTATTGGATGGATCCATTTGGAGAAGTCCTCAAAATGATATTTGATGAAGCAGAGGACAAAGACTTGGATTTGCTGGCGATCAGTAAATCTAGCACTTTCTCATGGGGCAAAAGCTTTTCAAAACCTTTTATCCTTCATACCGGCTACGTTGGAAGTCAATTGATATCAAATAATCCATGGCATATAGAATTGAGTGAGAAAAATATAAAGCCACAGCCAAGAGGCAAGAATTGGAACGGAAAGATCTACGTTGTAAAACTGCATCCAAATTCTGAATTTGTTTTCCGGCTTGACGCGCCGCAGTATGTTTCAGTTCGAATTGATAATGCTTTGGGACATCTATCTGCATATTCAAAATCATCAGAATGCTTGGGCTACCCGCATGCCCTATTTAGAGCTCATAGAGATATAGCCATAAAAGATTTGGAAAGAGTGCATCTCAATAATCTCCTATTAGATGAACTGAGTGATAGAGGTGTAAATGACAAATACATCCGCAACTCATTGAACTATCATATGATATTAGAAATGAAGCATGGGAGGAGAATAATATGAAAAATCAATTATCAATCATTGGAGACGACATAGGTTCGAATCTATTAGAAAGAAAGATAGTAGACAAAACGAAAACAACTACTTATAAGATTATATCAAAAGATGTCAGAGAATTCCATTTTATAATTCCATATGACGAAAGGGTCGAACTGGGCCAAATATTTTCTATCAAGGATTACAGCGTGAAAGATGACGAAATTACATTCCTAGCAAGGGTTACGGATATTCAACATGATTCAAATTATGATGGAAAATGGGATACAACGCTTAAAGGAACGGCATTCTATGACGAGGACCAGATATTCAATAGAGTTGTAGCCGAGCCGCTTGGATGCATAACATTCAATAAAAAAATGGGAAAAAAAGAGTTCAAAAAATCAAAGACAATCCCCTTAAAGTTCTCTGAAGTAGAGAAAGCAAGTCTTGACGAATTTAGGTTTTTAACGGAGAAGATGGGCGACTTGGAAGTAGGGTATTTGAGAAATGGAAGTCAAGTCGTTGAAGAGATAGGCGTAAAACTAAATAGTGAGATCATGGATCATCATATGGGCGTTTTCGCGACCACCGGAATGGGAAAATCAAATTTTATGAAGGTTTTTGCGGCTTCATGCATGAAGAAAGCCTCAATGGGTGAATCAAAACTAGGCCTTCTACTTGCAGATCCACATGGGGAATATCTCATGGGAAGTGCCAAAAATAATACTAAAGGCTTACTTCATTTAAGTGAGTACAAAAATGGTTTAAGATGCTATTCCACCAACAACAAAAATGCAAAAGAAAATGCCGAAGTTGAGACTTTAAAGATAGGAATAAGAGATATAAATCCAACTGATATCTTGCCACTATTTGGGGAATGGCGGCCCGCTCAAAAAGAAGCTATCGAAATCATGGATTCTGAAAACGCGGCCGATTGGCTTGAGAGTTTTAAAGAGAATAGAGAGTTAGTAATAAAGGATATTCATGAAAAAACAATTGAAGTAATTAAAAGAAGACTGAATTTGCTTCTTCGATACAGCTATATAGATGAAAAAAATTCCAGCATCGATAAAATTATCAAGCAACTCAAAGAAGGAAAGGTTATTCTTATAGATATGGAAGGAATTAAGGAAAGAAGCGAGCTATTCCTTCTTTCGCTACTTTCTCGTCGCATCCTTGATGAATATCAAAAAGATAGTCTGGATAATGATAAAAATACTTGCCTTATAGCAATTGAAGAGGCGCAAAGAGTCCTTGGTGGCGGAGATGGCAGCATCTCTGGATTCGAAATTATAGCCAGAGAAGGAAGAAAGTTTGGCGTTGGCCTATGCGCGATAACTCAGCAGCCGAAATTAGTAGACAAGCTATTGTTATCTCAGTTCAATACATTAGTTATAATGGGCCTTGGTGATAGAAATGATAGAAAATGCTTAGAGGAATCTGCAAAACAGGATTTGACAACTCTTGATGTAGAAATCCAAACTTTGGAAAAAGGTGAAGCAATAATAAGCACACTAAAGGTGCCTTTCCCTATTCCTGTCACCATTCATTTGTATGAAGATTACATAAAGCAATTGAAAGAGCAGGATAAAGACCTGAATCGCAGTAGCAGAGGCAAGAAGCTAGTTAGACCACCTAATTAAATTGCGGAGCATTAAGAAAAATGAAGATAGTTCACATGTCAGATTCGCATCTAGGTTTTTCTGCCTATAATAAGGTAGATCAATACGGCAGAAATATCATTGAAGAAAAAATCTATCAAGGTTTTGAGCATGCAATAGACAAAATAATTAAAGATATAAAACCAGATGCAATTGTGCATGCAGGGGATGTATTTCATCATGTAAGACCTAGAATACGAACGCTATACGTATTTAAAAGTGCAATAGAAAAGCTAGATAAAAAAAAGATACCCACAATTATTATTAGTGGAAATCATGATGCTCCTAAGTCGTCATCAACTACCAGTCCTTTCTCTCTCTTTGAAGGTCTAGAGCATATTCATGTAGTACATCGCAATGAATATGAAAGCATTCCAATTAGAGACTATGTCTTTCATTGCATACCATTCTGCCTTGATAATAGGGCATACTTGGATGAATTCAGCAAAATAAAACCAACAGGTTCTGACGTTCTCGTTATGCATGGTCTTATCGAATCACTGAAAGATAAACGCCTTAGGACAGTTGGCGAACATGAACTTAGTGATAGCTTTCTCAAGAGTTATTTTTCATACATAGCGCTAGGGCATTATCATAACCAAGCTCAAATTGCAGAGAATGCATGGTATAGCGGATCTATTGAATATTTTAATTTTGGCGAGTCATCTGATAAGAAAGGAATTCTTCTTGTAGATCTTGATACAAATAATGTGGAACAAATAGATTTAAGGCCAAAGTATATGATTGACCATCCTGCAATAGATTGCACCGGATTTTCAACTGCGGATTTGGCGGAAGAACTCTTAGACTTATGCAACGAAGAGGATATTAAGGACAAAATAGTCAGGATAAATTTGAAAAATGTTTCAAGAGCCGCATTTAAGAGTATTGATCCTTCATACAGAACAAGGTTGGGTTCCTCTGCGTTATTTCTAAAGATAAGAGTCGAATATTACGATGATGAAGAAAACGATAATATTCAATTGGATTCCACACAACTCGATGAGGCTTTTTCAAGATTTTTAGAAGAAGAATCACAAAAAAATAAGATTAGTAGCGAAATATCAAAAGATGTTACTACATATGGAAGAGATGTTATGAAAAGAGCAATTTCAATTCATAACTTAGGGAGACTTCATGCTTCTGAATAAACTTGTTTTACGTAATTTTAAAAAGTATAGACGCGCGACAATTGAATTTCAGGAAGGATTGACAGGTATCATTGGTAGTAATGGTTCAGGAAAAAGTACAATAGTAGAAGCAATCGCATGGGCACTATATGGTAATAAGGCATCATTAATCAAGAGAAATCTTATAAAAAATACCCATGCTAATGAAAATGAGCCCGTTGAAATAACACTATTTATTAGTCAAGATAATATAGATATGAAAATAATTAGGAACATGAAAGGAAAAAACCTGATTCCTGATGCAACACTATATATAAATGATGATATAATATCTTCTGGAACACGAGATGTAGATAAAATGCTTGAAGAAATTCTCAATATCAGCTATCAGGATTTCATGAAGACCTTCTACGCCCGGCAAAAGGACCTGGACAACCTCCTCAAAGAGGGAGGAATGGGAAAGAGGGAGTATCTGCTCAAGCTCCTGGGATTGGAGGACATAAAGGAGAGCGCCCTGGAGCAGATCAAATCCGATCGATCAAGCCTTGAAGACCAGAGAAGCCGGCTGGCCGGAGCCTTGGGGGAGATCGGGGAGGTCCAGGCCCGGCTGATGGAGGCGTCACGGGAGATATCCTTTGTCAGAGAGGGGCTGGTGGAGGGGGAAAGATGCGAAGCCCAATTGCTGGGGGAGAAGGAGTTGCGGCTCATGGAACTGGATGTTCTTAACCAGAAGATGAACTCTTATGGCATTCTGGCGGAGAGGGCCTCCCGGCTGCAGGAGGAAGCCAGGAGCCTGGAGGTTCTCATAGCCAGAGATGAAGGGCGTCTGAAGGAGATCGAGGCATCAAAGAGGCTTCTCGAAAAGATCGGTCCCGCTCTGGATAGGCTGACCGGAGTCCTGTCAAGGCTCGAGCTGCTTGAGCCCAGGAGGAACCTGTACGAGGAGATCTCCAGGAAAATAGCAGTGGCAAAGTCTCGACTGGAGGGAGATAGAGCTGCTCTGGAGAAGGATGAGAAGAGGCTCGTGCAGCTTGAAGGGGATAGGGCCAGGCTCGATGAGCTTCTGCCCCAGGAAGAGGATTACAAAGAGGTTCAAGTGCTCCTGGCCAGGTTGGAAGAGCTGCGAGAGAGGTATGCCAAAATCAGCCTGAGCCAGAAAGAGGATGCTATCAGGCTACAAGGAGCAAGGTCGAACCTGGTCCGAGCGGACAGATCTATAGAGGATCTGCAAAGAGCGTCTGCCAGGTACGAAGAGCTTTGGCCGGCAATAGAAGAAGAGAAGAGGCTGAAAGTTGAGCAGACGAAGCTTTCCGGAGAGAAGGAGAGGCAACGAGAGCTTGACCTTCTGGAGAGCCAGAAAAAGGCCCTGGCGGGCAGGATAGCAGCCCTGCGGGAGGCAGCAGCAAAAATCCGGGAGAATCTTCTGGGCCTGGGAGACCTGGAAGGAAGAGAGGGAGAGCTGCGCCGGCAGGATAGGGACCTTGATTCTCTCGGATCCGAGCTGAACAACGCTTTGGCCGACCTCAGGGGGAGCCTGAAGGTTCAGGAGAATACGTATCTGGAAAATGAGAGGGCACTTAAAAAGGTCAGTACTCTGGGAAGGGAGGGGCTCTGTCCCACCTGCGAGAGGCCAATAGAGGGCCAGAGGGATCTGCTCCTCGGAAAGTACCAGTTCGCTCTGGCCCAGGCAAAAGAGGAGAGGGAGAAGCTGAAGGGATTGGCAGGATCACTTACTGAGAAGATCGAGGGGGTGGCAAGCTCTCGTAGCCGGCTGGCCGGGGCCTTCGAGGAACTGAATGCCAAAAAGAGCCTGCGCTCTGCTCTGCAGGCGGATATGAGAAATGCCGATTTGCAGATAAAAGAGGCCACTGAAGAGATGGAAGGGATCATGGCTATGGTCGGATCTTTTGGTCCTGTCTCCTTTGACGCCAAAAGGCTCCAGGATGTCGAAGCCGCTCTGACAAAGCTCGCGCCAATGGCGGAGGAGTGCCAGGGCCTGGCAGTGCGAAAAGAGGAGCTGCCCCGGAGGGTACTGGAACGGGAGGCGATAAAAGAAGAGATAGAGACACTGGCCAAGAGAGGGGAGCATCTGGAGGAGCAGATCAGAGAGCTGGGCTACTCAGAATCTCAATATATCGAGGCTAAAAGATTGTGGGAGAGCTGCAAGTTCCCGCACGAGCAGTTTATCACCCTTCTGGAGAGGACAAAGGAGATCCCGGCTCTGGAGGAGAAGATTGCTCTTCAGAGGAGCGAGATAGAAAAAGCCTCCCGGTCCCTGGTGGAGCTGGAGAGATCTGTCAAGGATCTGGGCTTTGATCCGGAAGAGTACAGCTCTTTACTGGCAGAGAGAAAGAGGCTGGCCCAGGCGGAGGAAGAAGCCAATAAAATAAAAATCCGGCTGGCTCTTGAGCCCGAGGTCAAAGAAAAGCTGGCCGAGTCTCAAGGTGCCCTGGAAGCCAGGCAATTGGATATCGCCCGGATAAGGGCGGAGATGGAGTCATTGGCCTACAGCCAGAGGACCCATGAGATGGCAAAACTTGCCCTGGCCGAGGCGGAGAGGAATCTCGTGGCATCGCAAAAGGAACTGTCCGACAAAAGGATTCGCCTTGGCGTCCTGGAAGCGGAACTGGCAAGGCTGAAAGAAGAGGAGAAGAGAAAGAAGGAGCACCAAAAGAGGCTGGAAGAGACCTCGAGGAGGCTGGAGGTGGTGGAGATGACCCGAGGCCTTGTCAACGATTTTATGGATCAGGTTCTGATCAGGGTGAAAAACGATATCGCCAAAGCGGCCAGCGAAATCCTGGAGGAGGTCTCAGGCAAGTACAGCCTGCTGAAGATCGACGACGACTTCAACATTCAGGTGGAGGACGGCGGCAATTACTACCCCATCTCCCGCTACTCCGGCGGGGAGATCGATATGATCGCCGTATCGGTGCGGGTGGCCATAAGCGAGTACCTGATGCGCTTCGGCCCGGATGGTGAGAGCTACTCCTTCCTGATCTTAGACGAGGTCTTCGGCAGCCAGGATATCGAGCACCGGGAGAAGATGATCCAGATGTTAAGAAGCTTAGAAGAGCGTTTTCCCCAGATAATCGCCATCAGCCACATCAGCGACGTGCAGGGGCAGTTCGACAATACATTGCTGGTGGTGGAGGACGAGCTGGGCAACAGCCGGGTAGAGGCAATTTGATTTGATCTATCAACTCACCATCCAGCTGAAAGCACAGCGGTTCCTTAAGAAGCTAAAAAAGAAAAATCCGGATGCAGCGTCAGAAGTAGTAATGGATATATTTGAGCTAAAAAATGATCCCAAGACATCGATGTGAGTTTATAAAAGATGGCTTCGTCAGTTGAAACCCACATCCCGCATGTCTCTCATCCGATATAGCATTTTTCACATCCTAGGCCGAACAACTTGATAATTTTAATTTGTTCTTCATTTAGATTAATGACCTCTCGATGAACCGATCCCTTCAGTTCAAT
>Ga0302253_1000652_pt1 | contig 26549 bp, 17 predicted proteins | sample AAG_RA_Trp_MG_FD_193537 | JGI IMG/M metagenome (GOLD analysis project Ga0302253, IMG submission 193537) | Enriched activated sludge microbial communities from anaerobic digester in WTTP, New Holstein, Wisconsin, United States - AAG_RA_Trp | ecosystem: Engineered > Bioreactor > Anaerobic >...
TATCGAGGCCCGTCGTAAAGGGCACACCGAAATGCTTCCGCTGCAACTCCTTCGCGTCTCCTCCCGTGCCCAAGGGGCGGGATTGCAGGCGGGCGCCGCCTTGCCCTCACGGTTATGGTGGTCGGGGGCGTGGCAGGCGTCATGGGCGGCCCCCGGAGGCTGGGAGGGCTCCCTGACCTTTGACGGGCCTCTTGCATTCTCGACCTCGACGGGATTGCCGGAGTCCTGTTCCGATGTGCCCGCCATGTTGTCCATGCGGTTTCCGTCGGGGGACACGGCAAACGCCGCCACGTCGAAGCTGCTTCTGAAGGGGAACCTTTCCGCGGATACCGCGCAGCACTCCTTCACATTCTCGGACCTGAAGGGTGAAGTCGCAGGCGCATCGGTGACGGGGCACGCTCGTGTCAGCGACCGGGGCGGTTCTTCTGAGCAATGGGCGGGTACGTTCGTTGCGCGCCATGCGCGTCTGCGCGACCTTCTGTCCCGGTTCGGTTTTGACCCGGGCGAGACGGCAGACCCTGATGCCTTCGGGCCTGTATCCTTACGAGGTACGTTGGCTGGTGATGCCAGAGGGTGGGAGTTTTCCTCCTTTGAGGCAGAGGCCGACGGCAGCCGCATGACAGGAACCATGGGCTATCGTTTCGCGACGTCTGATACTGCACGGCCCAAATGGACGTTCGACGTGTCATTGGACCGGCTAGACGTCGACGCCCACCTTCCCCCGCCCGTCCAGGACTCCCCGCCTTCAGAAGAACCGTGGGATGTAAGCTGGATGCGCCGCGTCGATGCCGAGGGGCTCATCAGGATTCGTGAGGCCGTATTCAGGCGGCAGCCCTTGAGTCGTGTGGTCATTCCCGTCTCCCTCAATGCCGGAGTGCTCGAGGTCATCCCTGCCACAGCCGGTTTCAGCGGCGGGCGGGTCACGTCCAGCCTGCGGTCGGAAGCAGGGGCAGGGCTCACTACCCGCCTTCGTTTCGATGCTGTCGATTTCGACCTTTCCCCTCTGGTCATGCGGCACTGGAATCGAGACTATCTCGGAGGCAAGGCGCATCTCTCGTTCGATGTGGAAGGGCTTGTCGTCAGTAGCGCAGATATACCCCGTGTCTTCGACGGGACATGGGGTTTCGAAGTGCGAGACGGCTTCTACAGTCTTCGCGGTGCCGCCGGTCAGGAAGGGCGAACGCCGTTCTCCCTCGCATCGGCGAAGGGTACGATGATGCGTGGTGTGCTGCACAACGACGACTTCAGCCTGCGAAGCCTGCTCATGTCCATGAGCGGAAGGGGCTGGGTGGACCTTGGGCTGAAGCGCATCGACTATACAACGGACATAACCCTTGCGAAGATACCCAACCTGCCTATCCGGTTTCACGGTGACCTGCATTCGCCAAAGGCGACGGTACGTGAACTGGGTATCGTGACCGGTACCATCGGCAACATCGGTTCGGGAGTCTTCGGTCTGCTGGAGGGAGTGCTCACAGCCCCGTTACGGGTACTCGAGTCTATGGGGGCTGGCGGGGCGCGCGGTGATGATACGGGCGGGCGCAGCGTCTCCCCACCGCTTGGCGGAGATGGCGGGCGACCTGCCCAGACCGTGCCCTAGCAATGCGCCGTGCACTCCCTCGCGTCTGTGGCTTGCTTTCATGTCTGACGTGGCAGGGGTCTCCCCATGGTCAGTCATAGGCCTCTAGGGCGTACTTCGGACGTTCTGTGCGGCGGGCGCGGCGAACGCTCTTTTCACGGCTGTCGTCGGTGTGGTGCATGAAGTGCAGCCGGTTTCGTAGGGCGGGTCGTACTCTGCCGTCCTTTTCCTTCACATGAGGCTTGATATGTGCAGGTGGTGTGCATCTTATTGCACGCCGTGGCGTTGTGTGCCATCGTTTGCACATTCATGGTGCACGGCACCGCGTTGCGAGGCAACGCAGAGACCTTGCGATGCGACATGGTGCAAGGGCTGGCCTGTGGTGGCGCACCCGGCATCAGCATCTGCCGGGGTGTCACCCTTCGGCACAGTTCTTTCATGTCCCGCCAGACACCACCGGAGTCTTCATGGAAATCGCCGACAAGAATGCCGAACGCAGCACCATCATCATCGCCGTGCTCACGCTCGTTACCATCGGGCTTTCACTCATCGTCACCACCGGGCAGACCCTGCGTCAGCAGGAGGAGGCCGGGACACAGTACCTGACCATGACCTCGCGCTCCGTGCTACAGGCTGTCGAGAGTTCACTCCGCCGGGGGCTGTTCGTTCGTCCCACGGGGCCCGGCCTCTTCAGTCCGGGAACGGCAGAGTTCTTCAGGGAACTTGAGCAGACCGGAGACGTACTCTTCGTCGGGGTCATCGACCGTAACGGAGGCCGGGTGCTGTCGTCGCGTCCCGCACAGGAGGCCGGGCCTCTTGCCTTCCCCCCGGAAGCGTTGCAGCAGCTTGCCCAGAAGGGCGAGTGGTATGGCAGGGCGACGTTCGGTGCACGTCAGACCTATGTTTACGGCAAGCGTATCGTCCCCGGCAGGGGACTCGCGCAGGATGAGGACGAGTTGCCGACCTTTCTGGTGGTCGGGCTGGACATGACCAAGCACCTCGGCGTCTACAACCGCTTCCGCCAGAATGCCCTGTTTCAGGCTGCCTACATCCTCGCTGCTGCCGTGTTCATCTGGACGCTGGCCATGAGCTTCCTCAAGCGACGTGAACAGGCCGGGCGCGCGGCCGTTCTCGAACGCTTTCAGGCGCGTCTTCTCGACAACCTTCCCGATGGGCTCATCACCGTTTCACGGTCTGACACCATCAGTGCTGCCAATCCCGCTGCCCACGGCATTCTCGGCATCGCCCCCGGAAGGCTGGCGGGCATGTCCATAGCCGAACTGCCGGAAGGTATCGTCGCCCCTGTCGCGCGGGTTGCGGAAGGGGGCTCTTCCGCTGAACCGGAGGCGGCAGCCGGGCGATGGTTCACCCGTTCAGTCGGGGGGGCGCACCTTGAAGTCCTTACCCTGCCCATCCGGCAGGGCGATGATGATCACGACAGGCTGGTCATCATCCGTGACCGTACGCAGATTCGGGAACTTGAGAAGAACCTCAGTGAGGCCGAAAAACTGGCGGCGCTCGGGACTCTGGCGGCAGGCGTCGCCCACGAGATTCGCAACCCGCTGAGTGCCCTGCGCGGCTTCGCCCAGTATTTCGCGAAGAAGCTCGTGGGGCGTCAGCCCGATGAAACCTACGCCCAGACCATGGTGCGCGAGGCAGACAGGCTCAATCGCGTCATCACCGACCTGTTGTACCTCTCGCGGCCGCGGGCCATGGATGCGCGGGCCGTGAGCCTCGGTCAGCTTGTGGCAGACATCGGCAACCTTGTCCGTTTCGACCTCGAGAAGCGCAATATCGCCCTGAAGGTGAGTCTCGGACCGGATATCGTATGGGCCGATGAGGACGCTCTCAAGCAGGCGGTACTCAATCTCGTTCTCAACAGCATCGACGCGCTGGAGGGACTGGCGACCGGCGAACGCGAGATCCATGTCTCCTCTGCACAGGGCGATGGCGGCACGTGGGTTTTCGTTGGCGACTCTGGACCGGGGATGAGTGCCCTGCAACGCGAACAGGCTTTCGAGCCCTTCTTCACCACCAAGAAGAAAGGGACGGGGCTTGGGCTGGCACTCGTCCACAAGACCATGCGCGAGCATGATGGTCGCGCCCAGATAGATTCGGAGATGGGACGCGGGACCACCGTTTCACTCTTTTTTCCGGGCAATGAGGGCGTCGTGCCCTGTTCCCCTGACGTGGAGGTTCGCAAGTGAAGCATCTTCTGGTGATTGATGATGAACCCGGTCACAGGCTCATGGTGCGTGCCGTCATGGAGGATGTGGGCTGGCATGTGGTCGAGGCCGGTAGCGGCGAAGAAGGGCTTGAACTCCTCGTCCATGAGCAGGTTCATGTCGTGCTGCTCGATATGCGCATGCCTGGTATGGACGGGCAGGAGACGCTTGCCCGCATCCTCGAGATACAGCCCGGACTTCCGGTGGTGATGCTCACCGCCTATGGCACCGTGGGGTCGGCCGTAGAAGCCATGAAGTGCGGAGCGTTCGACTACCTCACCAAACCCGCCGACAATGAGGAACTGGTGGCCGTGCTTGAGAAGGCATGGGAACATCGCAGGCTCGTGGTCGAGAACGAAGAGTTGCGAAAGCGGTACGTCGAGAACGACCCGACCGCCCCGTTGGTGGGGGCGAGTCAGGTCATGCACCGCATGCGTGACTTCATCAGACAGGCGGGGCCGAGCGAGGCGACGGTGCTCATCATGGGCGAGTCGGGCACAGGCAAGGAGCTTATCGCCCAGGCACTTCATGATGCCAGCACGCGCGCCCGACAGCCACTGGTCAAGGTCAATTGCGCGGCACTGCCGGGACATCTGCTTGAAAGCGAGTTGTTCGGCTATGTCAGAGGGGCCTTCACAGGTGCCGTGAAAGACAAGCCGGGACGTTTTCAGCTTGCCCGGGGAGGAACGCTGTTCCTTGACGAAATCGGCGAACTTCCGCTCGAGTTGCAGGCCAAGCTGTTACGCGTACTGCAGGAACGCGTGGTCGAACCTCTGGGCGGTGTGCGCCCCGTTTCGGTGGATGTGCGCATCATTGCCGCGACCAACCGCGACCTGCGCCGCGAAGTGGCGAAGGGAACGTTCAGGGAGGACTTGTATTTCAGGCTCAACGTCCTTGAAGTCGTCTCGCCACCCTTGCGCAAGCGCATGGAGGATTTGCCGCAACTTGTCGAAGAATTGTTGGGGAAGCTTTGCAGAAAGAACAGGAAAAGCATACGCTGTATCAGTGCCGACTTTTTCGAGGCCCTGTCGCGGCATAGTTGGCCGGGCAATGTCCGTGAACTTGAGAACGTCCTTGAGCGGGCCCTCATCCTGAGCAGGACAGACTCGTTGTCTGCGGATGCCTTGCCTCCGCAACTGTTCGGAGATGAACCGCAGGTGGCGGACATGCAGCAGGAACGGCCTGTGGTCGATGATGATTCGCGACCCTGCTCGCTGGATGAGGCTGAAAAGGGTGAGTTGCTTCGTGCACTTGATGTGCACGGAGGGCATCGGGAGAAGACGGCGGATGCTCTGGGCATAAGCCGCAGGACGCTTCAATACAAGCTCAAGAAATTCGGGCTGACACGACGAGCCTAGACGCTCTGCACCCTGTAAGGTCTTGCGGCGTCGGCGTGTGGTACCGCAGAGGAGAGCGCTATGGCGACACTCGACGTTCAGGTCGTGCTCGACAGGTTGCACGGAGACCGGGCATTTCTCGGAGAACTCTATGAGACGTTTCTGGAGGACTTCGAGCGGCGCATGTCCCGCATGACAGCCGACTTCTCGTCCGGTGACCGCGAAGCGCTGGCCCGGCAGGCGCATAGTCTGAAAGGGGCGGCGGCAACGATTGGTGCCACCGACCTTCATCTTGCCGCCGCCTCGCTCGACGCCCTGTGTCGTAACAGGCAAGAGGATGAGATTCCCGGCCAGTGGGGCAAGGTGGTTCATGCGGCGCAGGATGCCCGTGATGCAATGCTGGCGTGGCTGGCAGAGGAACGGGCTGCCGCTGGTTCTCCTGCGAACAGCTGACAAGGGGGGGGCGCCTGCTGCTGCCTTCAGGCTGTCTTGCATCCCGGGAACGGGCTTCCCGAGGGGCTCATGGTTCTGAGCCTCGCCCACGGCAGTGTGCAGGCATGGTTTTCTCGCGACGCCCTGTTGTTGTCGGGCACGAGGTCTCTGGTGGAAAACAGTCGCGATGGCAAGAAAAAAGGGCGCTTTCGCGCCCTTGCCTTTTATTGCCATTTTCCCCTGTCGTATCGGAGAATCTCAGTCACCTTGCGCGTCTTTACCGCAACGAAAGGACCGTTGAGAGCCACTTCGCGGCTGGGTGCACGGTTCTCGTATTCTACTTCGTGGTAGACCAGCAGCCCGATGAATTTTGCACCCGCGCTTCCGGGGTGCACATCGGTCGATACGGATGACGGGTCGACAGTGCGGTAGCGGGCTACGAACTCGCTTCCTTCCTGTTCGACAGCTTTGCTGTTCTCACCGGGCTTGAGGCACTCCGTCATGGTGCGGACATGCCGCTGCGCATAGGAGTTGAGCTTCAATTGCACGGCTTCCTGACTTTCTTCAGGGGTCGCGGCCTTCGCTGCTGCCTTTTTGGCAGGCTTGGCCGCATCGGCGGCAGAGGCGAGGGATACGTTGCCGAACAGAAGCCCGGCGATGATGAGCGGAATGATGCGCTTGTGCATTGTAATCTCGTGCAAGAGTGGCCCGGCGGATAACCGCCGGGCCACATTCATGCGGTGTGTACCGTTAGCGGAACGAGAGTTCCACGCGGCGGTTCATGCTGCGACCCTGTTCGGTGCCGTTGTCGTACTTGGGCTGGCTTTCGCCGAAGCCGAAGGTGTCAAGACGGCTGGCCTCAACGCCCTGCTTCACGAGGAAGTCCTTGACGGACTTGGCGCGTGCGTCGGACAGCTTGAGGTTGTAGGCGTCGGTGCCGAGGTTGCAGGTGTGACCGGCGACGAGCAGCTTCTTGCCGGGGTTCGCCTTGATGATGCGGGCGGCCTCGGTGAGGATGCTGGTGGCGGAAGCGTCGAGCTTGGCGGAGTTCAGTGCGAACTGGACGTTACGCAGCACGATGACTTCTTCCATGGGGGCGGCGGCAGCCTTGGGGGCCTGCTCGTCGTAGAACACGTCGCGGACGAACTTGTCGAGGGCCTTCTCGTTGTTCAGCAGGTCGGCGCCGTTCACGCTGACGGAGCAGGGGCTGAGCTTGGAGATGGCGTCGAGGGTGGCCTGACCCTTGGCGGTGTCGGCAAGGGAGATGACATGGATGCATACGTCCTTGAGGGCGGCAACGGCCTTGGCGGCGGTCACGGGATCCATGCCCACGTTGGCTTCACCGTCACTGATGAGAATGACGGCGGCCTTGCGCTGCATGTTCTGGACGTAGGGCAGAGCCTTTTCGAAGCCCTGGCTCATGGGAGTCAGGCGACCGAAGATGTCGAAGTTGGACTTGAGGGACTTGATGCCCTTTTCGTAGCCGGCACGATCCCAGGGACCCTGCGCGATCACTTCGGAAGAGGGCGCGAAGGTGTGCAGGCCGCCCTTGTAGCCGAGGGCGGGAATCTTGGCGTTGATGGCGGTCATCAGTTCCTTGGCGACCACGATCTTGTCCTTGCCCAGCTTGGCGTGCTTCATCGCCATGGAGCCGGAGTAGTCCACGAAGAAGTCGAAGCTCGAAATCTTGGGGACGAGGACCTTTTCGGGGGACGCGGCCAGGGCGCTGGAGGCGCAAGCGAAGACCAGCGCTGCCAGCAGTGCGAGATAACGGGCAAATTTCATATAAGCCTCCAAATCTGAAGTTTCGCCTGATTCCGGCATGAGATTACAACATGTGCAATAACATAGCTGCAATCATACATCCGCGCAAGCAGGTTGAGAATAATTCGTTCCTCCCCGGAACAGCGAACGACCCCTACCTGTTCAAACCTTCTGCGAAGGTGCAAGCAGTGCGGCTTCAAGGGCCTCATCAAGAGTCGGGTGGGCGAAGATGATGCCGTGCACATCTTCCCGTCGCCACCGTTGCGAGACGATGACGGTCGCCAGCGTAACGAGATGCGACACGCCGTGACCGACGGCCGAAATCCCGCGTACCTGCCCTTCGACCCATAAGACGCGTATGAATCCGCCAGTTGTCCCATACGCCTGGGCAATGGGATTTGCAATGAGTTGGCTGGTGGATACGTGTACATCGTGTCCCGATGCGACGAGTTCGGCAACCGTGGCACCGGCGCGCATGACCTCGGTGTGCCCGTAGATGCAAGAGGGCATCACAGGGGCAGGGTAGCCGGAGGCCGAAGAGGCGGACCCGGACGCGATGTGGCTGATGACAAAGCGCGCCTGATGGTCGGCCGCATGGGCAAGCAGGGTGCGTCCGTTGACGTCGCCGATGGCGTAAAGCCCCGGTGCCGCGAGGAGATGGTCGTTGGTCTCCACCCATCCTGCGCCGAGCAGGGTTGCCCCTGCGGTCTCGAGGCCAAGGCCAGCTGTGGCAGGACGCCTGCCCACGGCCATGAGCGCCTTGTCGGCCACGAGTTCCGTCCCGTCTTCAAAACGCAGTTGCGCCTTGCCTTCGACGGTGGACAGGGAGGCTACGCGCCGTCCTGTATGGATGGCCCATCCCTCGCGCTTGAGAAGCTTGCCGAGCGTCTGGCCTATCTCGGGGTCTTCCGTCGGCGCCAGTCTGTCGAGCCCTTCGACTATGGTGATTGCCGTGCCGAGACGTGAGAAGAAATCGCCCATCTCAAGGCCGATGGCTCCCCCGCCGACGATGATCAGGCTGTCGGGGACTTCGGTGACATCCAGAAGCGCCGTGGAGTCGAGAACCGCTTCCCCGTCGGGTGCGAGGCCCGGAAAGGAGGCGGGCACCGAGCCCGTGGCGACGATGACGTTACGAGCTGCGAGTTCCCGTGTTCCCTCACCGTCGACCACTTCGACATGTCCCGGGCCTGCGAGTCTGGCCGTACCCGTGATGACCTCGATACCGGCCTGACGAAGCTGCTTTTCAAGGGCCTGTCGGGTTCCGTTGATGAATCGCGTCTTGCGCGCCTGAAGGGCGGTCAGGTCGAAATCGATGGTTCCCTGTGCCGTCTTGAGCTTCTTCTGGACTTCAAGGAGTGGATGCGCAGCCGTTCCACCGAGAAGCAGTTTGGTGGGAATGCAGCCCCAATTGAGGCAGGTGCCGCCAAAACTGCCCTTGTCCACGATGGCGACGCGCAGGCCCGCCGCCGCAGCTTCGAGGGCGGCCCGGCTTCCGCCGGGCCCTGCTCCGAGTATCACGACATCATAGGTCATCGGTCAGCACCATGTTGCGGGCTGCAGCCGTCTCATCAAGGCGTCGCACGGGAGTGTGCAGCGGCGCGTCGTGCAACGCGTCCGGGGTCTGCCGTCCCTGTTCGACGATGGAGGCAAGGTCGTCCATGAAGGCGTCGAGAGTCTCCCTGCTTTCCGTCTCGGTAGGCTCGAACATGAGGCATTCCTTGACGATGAGCGGAAAGTAGATGGTCGGGGCATGGTAGCCCTTGTCGAGCAACGCCTTGGCGATGTCCAGCGCACGTACGCCGCATTCGGCCGTATTGCAGGCGGAGGCGACGAATTCATGCATGCATGTGCGGTCGTGGGGGATGTCGAGCACCCCGCGCAACTTGCAGCGCATGTAGTTGGCGTTGAGCACCGCGAATTCGGAGGCGCGCGTCAGACCTTCTGCCCCGAGACGCAGGATGTAGGCATACGCCTTCAGCAGCACACCGAAGTTGCCGTAGAAGGGGGCCACATACCCGATGGACTTGGGGTAGTCGTAGTTGAGGAAGAAGTGGCCGTCGCGTTCCTTCTCGACCCGCGAGATGGGCAGGTAGGGTTCAAGGCGTGCACTCACGCCCACGGGGCCCGAACCGGGGCCGCCGCCGCCATGCGGTGTGCCGAAGGTCTTGTGCAGGTTGAGGTGCACCACGTCGAAGCCCACATCGCCTACGCGCATCTTGCCCATGATGGCGTTGAGGTTCGCCCCGTCGTAATAGAGCAGGGCATCGACGGCGCGCAGCTTCTCGACGATGCGCGGCAGGTGCTTCTCGAACAGGCCCAGCGTGTTGGGGCATGTCATCATGAGGGCTGCCACTTCGTCGTCGAGCACGGCTTCGAGCGCGTCGGGGTCGACGAGGCCGTCCTTCGATTCGATGTTCACCACCTCGTACCCGGCGAGTGCGGCGGAGGCGGGGTTGGTGCCATGTGCCGAGTCGGGGCAGATGATCTTGGTCTTACGGTTGCCCTTGTCCTTATGGTAGGCGGCAATGAGCATGACGCCCGTGAGTTCGCCGTGCGCCCCGGCCATGGGGTGCAGGGTGAAGGCGGCCATGCCGTTGATTTCGCAGAGCAGCCGCTCCGTCTCCCACATGACTTCGAGAGCGCCTTGCGTGTACTGCCCGGCCCCCTTGAGCTGTGCCATGAGCGGATGCAGGCGGGTGAAGCCCGGCAGCGCGGCGACATGCTCGGTGAACTTGGGGTTGTACTTCATCGTGCATGAGCCGAGCGGGTAGAAATTGCCGTCCACGCTGTAGTTGAGTCTGGAAAGCCCGGTGAAATGGCGAACCACATCGAGTTCGCTCACCTCGGGAAGCCGGGGCGCCTTCGAGCGCAGGAGTCCGGCGGGCAGCATGTCGGCAGCCTTTCTGGAAGGGGCCGAGGGAAGGGCGGCACTTCTGCCGGGCACCGATTTGGCGAATACGGTCTTCACAGGATGCCTCCGAGCATTTCGGCCAGAATACCGACCTGTTCGAACGAATGTTTCTCTGTGCAGGCCACCAGCAGCACGTTGTCCATGCCGGGATAGTAGCGTCCGACAGGGAAGCCGGGCACGTAGCCGCGGGCGGTGAGCCTGTCCACAACCTCGAATGCGCTCACCGGAAGGCGAACGGCGAACTCGTTGCCGAAGGGGGCGTCGTGCAGGAGTTCCACGCCGGGCAGGGCGGTAAGCCGTTCTGCGGCGTATCTGGCCCGCTCCATGGAGAGTTCGGCGGTGCGGACGAGCCCTTCGGGGCCGAGCAACGTGAGGTGGATGAGGCTGCGCAGGGCGCACAGGGCCTGGTTCGAGCAGATGTTGGACGTGGCCTTGGCGCGGCGGATGTGCTGTTCGCGCGCTTGCAGCGTCAGCACATAGCCCGTGCGTCCGTCGACATCCTGCGTGCGTCCGACGATGCGCCCCGGAATCTGGCGCACGAGGGGCTTGGTGCAGGTCATGATGCCAAGATACGGCCCGCCGAAGCTCAGGGGCTGACCGATGGACTGGCCGTCGGCCACGGCGATGTCGGCCCCCATCTCGCCCGGTGTCTTCAGCACCGACTGCATGACGGGGTAGACGGAGATGACGCCGAGTGCCTTGTGGGCACGTGCATGGGTGAACAGGTCGGTGAAGTCGGTGATGGCACCGAAGAAGTTGGGGTTCTGCACCACCACGGCGGCGCAGGTGTCATCGACGGAGGCCTTCAGGGCTTCCATGTCGGACAGACCGTCGCGGTGCGGCACCGTCACCAGTTCGAGTTGCAGATTCGAGGTGTAGGAGGCCAGCATCGTCCGGTAGATGGGCGACAGGGCCTCGTCGATGACCAGCTTGCGCCTTCTGGTGGCGCGCACCGCCATCATCATGGCCTCGAAGAGGGCCGAACCGCCATCGTAGACGGATGCGTTGGCGCAGTCCATGTCCAGCAGACGGCACACCGCTGTCTGGAATTCGAATATGGCCTGTAGCGTGCCCTGCGCGGCTTCGGGCTGGTAGGGGGTGTAGGCGGTGTAGAACTCCCCGCGAGAGGAGAGGGCGTCCACTGCTTTGGGGATGTGGTGGTCGTAGAAGCCGGCACCGAGGAAGCTCACCACGTCGGTGCGGTTTCTGGCGGAAAGGGCTTCAAGACGCGAGCATACGTCCATCTCGCTCAACCCCTTGGGCAGGGCGAAGCTCTTGGGGCGCATCTCTGCGGGGATGTCTGCGAAGAGGTCTTCAATGGTGTTCACGCCGATGGCGTCGAGCATCACGCTGACGTCTTCGGGCGAATGCGGGACGAAGGGCATGACGGCTCCTCCGCCTAGTGGGCTTCGCTGGCGACGAGTTCACCGTAGGCGGTGGCGTCGAGCAGGTCTTCAGGGGTTGCGGCAAGCTTCACACGCAGCATCCAGCCTTCGGTGTAGGGCGACTGGTTGACCAGTTCGGGAGCCGATGCGAGGGCGTCATTGACGGCGATGACCTCACCGGCGACAGGTGCGTAGAGCTCGCTGGCAGCCTTGACGGATTCGACGGAGCCCATCTCCTGTTCCACGTCGAGGGTGTCGCCCACACCGGGAAGGTCGACGAAGGTCAGGTCGCCAAGCTGTTCCTGTGCGAAATGGGTGATGCCGATGACGGCTTCGTCGCCTTCGATGCGAATCCATTCGTGGGTCTTGCTGTACTTGAGTTCGGCGGGGATGCTCATGGGTTGTCTCCTGTTGTGCGGCCCGTGGTCGTGGACGCTTGGTTTTGGTTGGTAGATACCCGCTCGCCCCTGCGGGGGCAAGTGCTAGATGCGTAAAGCAAAAGGCCGGATGGTTCCGGCCTTTTGTCGCATCTTGTGATGGCTGCGCGCTCCCCCCGCAGGAGGGCTGGAGAGGACGCGTCGTGAGGGTATCACGCTTCGTTCTTGGACAGATGCACGCCGAGTTTCTCTATCTCGTCCAGCAGAATCTGTCTGCGTATGGGCTTGACGATGTAGCTTGTGGCTTCGCCGAGAAAGAATGCATCATGCACTTCGCTGGAGTCGTCGAGACCGGTGAGCATGATGATCTTGGCAGCTTTCTCGGGTGCGATGCCATGCTCCTTCTCTATCTCGCGTATCTCGCGCAGTGCCTGCTGCCCGTCGGCATTGGGCATGAGAATGTCGAGCGTGATGACATCATAGGGTTCGCCGTCGCCGAGTGCGGCGCGAAAGGCCTCGACGCCCTCCTCACCGTCGGTGGCGACGTCCACATAGCCGTATGGGTGCAATAGCTTCTGGACGAGCCTGCGGCTGTCGAAGTCGTCGTCTACGACAAGAAACTTCATTGCAGTGTTTCCCCCGATGTTGTCTTGGATACGTGTTTTATACGCATTGAGCCATAGCCCAGACAGTCCCCACTGTCCAGCCGTGAGCCTTCAACCATCAATGATTATCAGGAACTAGCATCAGCGTCAGCGAAGATAGACGCCACGATATCCACAGCATCTTTCTGGATGCGTTGCAGATGTTCGGGGCTCACGAAGCTTTCTGTATATATTTTGTACATGTCTTCCGTGCCGGAAGGCCGCGCGGCGAACCAGCCGTCATCGGTCACGACCTTGAGGCCGCCGATGGCTGCACCGTTGCCGGGGGCATGGGTGAGCATGGCGGTGATAGGTGCGCCCGCAAGTGATGTGGCCTTGACCCGTTCCGGGGTAAGCCCCGCGAAGACGGCCCGCTGCGCCGCCGTCGCCGGAGACTGCAGCCGTTCATAATACGGCGTGCCGCAACGTTCGGTGAGTTCTGCATAGATTTCGGATGGCGAGCGTTCCTCAACCGCCATCATCTCGGCGGCGAGAAGATTCATGATGATGCCGTCCTTGTCCGTCGACCACGGTGTGCCGTCGCTACGCAGGAACGACGCCCCGGCGCTCTCTTCACCGCCGAAGCCGCATGAGCCATCAAGCAGCAGTGGCACGAACCATTTGAAGCCGACGGGCACCTCGACGACCTTGCGTCCCAGAAGCTTCGCCACGCGGTCGACCATGCTGCTGGTCACAAGGGTCTTGCCTATCCCGCACGTCGTATTCCAGCCGGGACGATGGCGGTAGAGGTACCACACTGCCGCCGCGATGTAGTGGTTGGGATTGAGCAGACCTTGTGCGGTGACTATGCCGTGCCTGTCGGCATCGGGGTCGTTCCCGAATGCGATGTCGTAGGACTCGCGCAGGTCGATGAGCCCGCGCATGGCCCAGGGCGAGGAACAGTCCATGCGCACCTTGCCGTCCTTGTCCTGCGGCATGAAGCGGAAGGTGGGGTCGGCTTCGCGGTTCACCACGGTGATGTCCAGCCCGTACTTTTCGGCGATGGGGTCCCAGTAGGCGAGGGATGAACCGCCCAGCGGGTCCGCTGCGATGCGAAGGCCTGCGCCACGGATGGCGTCCATGTCCAGTACCGAGGCGAGGTCGTTCACATAGGCGCTGACAAGGTCAACAGCTTCGATTCCGGGAGTGCGCAGGGCCTTGTGCAGGACGACGCGCCTCACTCCGGCAAGGCCGTTGTCGAGAAGTTCGTTGGCGCGGCGTTCGATGCGTCGTGTGACCGTCGTGTCCGCAGGGCCGCCGTGGGGCGGATTGTATTTGAAGCCGCCGTCTTCTGGAGGGTTGTGGGACGGGGTGATGACGACGCCATCGGCACGGGGCCGGTCGCGGTGGGCATTCCAGCAAAGGATGGCATGGCTGATGACGGGGGTGGGGGTGAATCCGCCGCCAGTCTGAAGCCGGACGTTCACTCCATTGGCTGCGAGCACCTCAAGCGCGGTGCGATGGGCGCATTCGGAGAGGGCATGTGTGTCCATGCCGAGGAACAGCGGGCCCGCTATGCCGTCTTCGCGGCGGATGTCGCAGACCGCCTGTGTCACGGCGAGGATGTGTTCCTCGTTGAACGTGCCGTGCAGTGAAGACCCCCGATGCCCCGATGTGCCGAAAGCCACCCTCCGTTCGACTGCGGTGGTGTCAGGGTGTCCGGTATAGTATTCGCCCATGAGGGCGGGGATGTTCACGAGCCTGTCGTGGCTGGGACGTTCTCCGGCGAGAGGATGGACTGACATGCGGGGCTCTCTGTTGCGTGGTTTGCAATTTCGATCATTCCGTGCAGCAGTCTACCCGCCTGTGGTGTGAAGCACAACCCGTGCCGGATTCTTATCATGCCCCGCGGATTGTCGTCACCATCGTAGAAGTTGCGTCCATGACTCGCTCATGGCGATGCAAGGCGAATTGCAGTGGACGGCATGTGAAAGGGGGACGCATCGCGATGCGTCCCCCCGTTCCTGTCACGTCATGCGATGGCCGACCTTGAAGGTGTGGCATCGCGAGAAGCGGATCGAATCTACACGTTGAAAAGGAAGTGGACGACGTCGCCGTCCTGCATGACGTATTCCTTGCCCTCTACGCGCAGAACCCCGGCTGAACGGCATGCCGCCTCGCTACGGTGCTTCACGTAGTCGTCGTAGGCGATGACCTCGGCACGGATGAAGCCACGCTCGAAGTCGGTGTGGATGACGCCTGCGCCTTGCGGGGCCTTCCAGCCCTGCTTGATGGTCCATGCCCGCACTTCCTTCTCCCCGGCAGTGAAGTAGCTGGCAAGGCCGAGGGTGTGGTAGCCGGTGCGGATGATGGATACGAGGCCGCTTTCGTCGATGCCGTACGAGCCCAGCATCTCGGCCTGTTCCTCATCGGAGAGGCCTTGCAGTTCCTCTTCGATCTTGGCGCAGATCTTGACCACGTCGGCTCCGCGCGAGGCGGCGAGCTCACGCACCCGCAGCACGTGGGCGTTCTCTTCGCCGATGCCGGTCTCGTCGACATTGGCGCAGTAGATGATCTTCTTGGCGGTCAGCAGCCCCATCTCACGCCATGCAAGCTGGAAGGCGTCGCTTTCGCGGGCCTCGAAGGTGGAGGCGGGGTTGCCCGCGTTCATGTGCTCAAGCAGGCGTGCGACCTCTTCGGCTGCTGCCTTGGCGTCCTTGTCGCCCTTGGCCATCTTCTGGAGACGTTCGAAGCGCTTCTCTGCGCTCTGGATGTCGGCCAGAAGAAGCTCGGTCTCGATGGTCTCGATGTCGCGCAGCGGGTCGATGGCCCCATCCACGTGCGTGATGTTCTCGTCATCGAAACAGCGCACCACTTCAAGGATGGCCGCGCATTCACGGATGTTGGCGAGGAACTGGTTGCCAAGCCCTTCACCCTTGCTGGCCCCGCGGACGAGCCCGGCGATGTCGATGAAGTCGACCGTGGCATGAAGCACACGCTGGGGCTTCACGATCTCAGCGAGGGCGTCGAGACGCTTGTCGGGCACGGCGACCGTGGCCTTGTTCGGTTCGATGGTGCAGAAGGGGTAGTTTGCCGCTTCCGCGTTCTGTGCCTTGGTCAGCGCGTTGAAGAGGGTGGACTTGCCTACGTTGGGCAGCCCGACGATACCTATGCTGAGAGCCATGTGCTGTTCTCCGGGAGACTAGTGGTGGGCGGCTGTGCCGCGCGAGGCTTCATAGCCGTTTTTCGCGGGACTGCCTAGCCCCGGTTTTGTGGCCGGGGGGGCAGGGGGCGGTGGATGCCCCTGAAAGGCGTGCTACGTGGCGGGATAGAGGCTCTCCCGCCCGAGCCCTGACGCTGGTGTTCGGCTGTCGTGGGAGGGCTGTGCGGCGAGAAAAGGATTCCGCCTGCGTGATAGCCTCGTGCGGTTCCGGATGGCAGGTGCAGGCCCGGGGCGGCAACGGCACAGCGGGCATGGCACAGCGGGCATGGAGTGGAGCGCCAGTATGAAGGGCGGAAGGCTTCATCGCCTCCCGCCCTTGTCGTGCTTGTCTGGCCATGTGCGGGGTCTCTGCCTCGCACCTTCGGGCTTCAGAGCCTACGGGAGCACCTTCACCACGCGTACCTTGTCCATGTCGAGGTAGGTGCGGGCGACCCGCTCGAGGTCGGAAGGCGCGAGCTTTTCGGCCTTGTCGATGACCTCGCGATTGAACAGTAGCGGATAGCCTTGCGAGGTGAGCATGGCCGCTTCGGAACTGCGGCTGCCAAGACGCTGATGCTCGCGGTAGTAGTCGCCGCGCAGCTGGTTCTTGCCGCGTCGCAGTTCTTCGTCGGGGAGGGCCGTCGCGTGCAGTTCGTCGATGACCTTGCGGAACCCAGCCTCGGCCTGTTCGAGCTTGCCGGGTTCTGTGCCGATGTACAGCACCATGAAGCCTGCGAGGTCTGACTGCCAGTTCATGGCAGTCACCGTGTAGCCGAGTCCCTGCTTGTCACGCATGTCACGGAAGAGCAGACCACTCTGTCCTGCCAGCACGGATTGCAGCAGTTCCAGTGCGGGCGTGTCCTTGTGTGCGAGGCCCACTGTGGGGAAGACCAGCAGCAGGTGCGCCTGATTGCGTTCGGGCAGGCGCAGGTCGAGCGCCTTCTCCGGCGTCCATGCGGGGGCGTCGAGGCTGACAGGCTTGCCTGAGGGTGCAGGCAGCGACTTTGCGAAGCGCAGAACGGCCTCGCGGTCGAACGAACCTGCCACCGACATGACCCACGGCTGTGCCGCCTGCCTGGCCCAGAATGCCTTCACATCGTCACGCGTGAAGCCTTCGACCGTCTCGGGCTGGCCGAGATGATAGAAGCCGTAGCTGTGGCCGGGGAACAGGAAGGGCGTGAGATGCCTGAACGCAAGTCCCAGCGGCTGGTCTTCACGGGCGCGGATGCTGGCGACCTGATTGCGCTTCTCGCGGGTCACCTCGTCCGGTGCGAGGGCGGGTGTGGTGAGCACTTCGTGCAGCAGCCCGAACATGTCACCGTCGAAGCGCGAGGGTTCACGCAGGCTCAGGGTGAATGTGCGCCGACCGGCACTGGCGCCGAGTGACGCGGCGCGGTCGGACTGGAAGGCTTCCAGTGTGGGGGCATCATGCTTGAGCGTGCCCTTGGTCAGAACCGATGCGGTGAGTGCCGCAAGCCCCTGCCTGTTCTGGTCGAGAAGGGCATTGCCGCCGGAGAAGACCATGTCGAGGGCCGTGTAGGGCAGCGTGGTGTCGGGAATGAGCACCACCTTGCGTCCGCCGCCGAGGTCGACGGTCTCGGTCTTGCCCACCGCAGCGGCGTTGCCTTCTTCGGCGGCCTTGCCCTTGGAGGGCCATGTGGACTTGAGCGTGGCGGCAAGGGCAGGGGCCTTCGTGCCTTCCGGCAGCAGCACCGACACGGTCAGGCGTTCGGGGCGCAGCCAGTCCCTGATGAGGGCCTCGAGTTGCGGGCGTTCGACATCCCGGACGGCTTGCAGGTAGTTGGCCTCGCCCTGTGGCCCGTCGCTGAAGAACTGGAAATAGCCCTCCTTCGATGCGAGGCCTGCCACTGTCTCCTTGGAGCGGTAGAGTCCGTCCTCGATGTTGAGGCGGGCGCGTTCGAACTCCTGTTCGGTGAAGGCATCGGCCTTGAGGCCTGCCAGCATGGTCGTGAGTTCCTTCCAGAACGTCTCGACCTTGTCCGCATCCAGTTCAGCGGTGATGTAGAGCATCCCCACCCGCTCGAAACTGTAGTTGGCCACGGAGATGTCATCGACAAGCTGCTTCTCGTACTTGAAGGTGCGGTACAGCAGGGCGGTGGGGTCGCCGCCAAGAAGCTGGGAGAGCATGTCGAGTTGTGCGGCCTGAAGCGCCTTGAGGCCGGGCACCGGAAGCGCGACGCCGAGGTACACCTTCTTCCACGGGCCGTGTTCCACGTTCACGACGGGCCCGTGGGCGAATGCGCGGGCGTCGATCGCAGCCGGAGGCGTGATGTTCTGGTCGTTGGTCAGGCCGCCGAAGAGCCGTTCCGCTTCGGCACGCACCTCGGCAGGGTCGACGTTGCCCACCACTGTCAGCAGCATCGACTGGGGCTGGTAGTGCTTGCGGATGTACGCGCGCATGGTGTCTGCGGTGGTGGCGCGGATGGTCTCGCGATAGCCGATGATGGGGCGTTCGTAGGTCGTGCCCTTGAGCGTGCCCGCCTGCAACGACTGGAAGATGCGGCTGTCGGGCGAGTCTTCACCGCGTTGCAGTTCGGCGATGACGACATCCTTCTCCGATTCGAGTTCGGCAGGGTCCAAGGCGGGCTCGAATGCCATGTCGCGCAGGACGTCCATGCCCAGCTTCCATTGCGTCGAGGGCATGTCCGTGAGGTATACCGTATAGTCGAAGCTGGTGGCGGCGTTGAGATAGCCGCCCACGCTCTCGACATCTCGTGCGACCTGTCCCTTGGGGCGTTTCACCGTCCCCTTGAAGACCATGTGCTCGAGCAGGTGGCTTATGCCCGCCTCCTCAGGTGTTTCAAAGGCCGAACCGGCGTGGACGTAGAGGCGAAGCGAGGCGAGGGGGAAACGGTCGTCCTTGAGGACGAGTACAGTCAGGCCGTTGGAAAGCCGCGTTATGTCGGCGGGCTGCGCAGCCTGGACGGACGTGGCGAGCATGAATACTCCGATGATGCAGGTGAAGAGAGCGGCTATGCGCATGGGCATCTCCTTGTTTGTGGAAGCACGGTCATGCCGGGTGGGCATGACATGTCACGACGTTGCAGGCCGTGCGAGGCATCCTGTAACGTTAAGACTCCGGCCCCGCAAGGCAAGGGGCGATGCAGACAAGCGCCTTCATCTCGGCTATGATGGCCGAAGGCGCTTCGCGCCGGATTCCGGGGAGGTTGCAGCGGTGACGGATCAGGAAAAGCGGACCCAGCTCGAGCGGGAGTTTCTCGGCGAGGCGTTGCGTGTGCTCGCCGACGCGGGAGTCGACCTGCTCGAACTCGAAGTGGGCGGCGATGGTGTCGAACACGCCGTCCTTGGTCGCCTTTCGCGTATCACGCAGACAATGCGCGGCGGTGCGGGGCTTCTGGGGCTCAACGCCATGCACGAGTTGGCCCTCGTGCTTGAAGCCGTGCTCGACCTCGCCCGGCATGAGAAGCTTCCCCTCGATACCGTGGTCATCACGGCCATCGAGCGGGGGATGGATGCCTTCGCCGCGCGCTTCAAGGGAATGCGCGACAGTCAGGATGCCGGGGGGACGGCGGGCCGGGCCGAGGTGACGCAGGCCGTGCAGCTTTTGCAGGGTGTGGTGCGGCAACCAGCGGATGCGCGCTGCATCTCCGAACGGCATGTGGTCAGGGGGCCGGATGTCGACGCCGTATTCACCATGGGCGGGCACGACCTGCGCCGGGCGTCGCGAGAAGGGTTGCGTTTCTATGTACTCGCCTTCGATGTCGAGCACGACCTGCGCCAGAAGGACGTCAGCCCGCTGGGGCTTCTCGTGTTCCTGCAGAAGAGCGGCGATGTGGTGGACGCCCGCTTCACCGGCGTACGTGGTGGAGGCGGGGGGAATGTGGGCGTGCTCTTCTCGTCCATTCTCGACGCAGATTTGCTGGGGGCGGTGTTCCAGATAGACGCCTCCCGCGTCTTTGCCGTGGATACGGACGCAGTGGCGAGGGGGGAGGCCGCTTGGCGCGAACGTGACTTGCCAGCACCGGACGCGGGCAAGTCGGCGATGCCGGATGAACCGGACAGCCGAAGTATCGAACTGTTGCTGCTGCAGTATGACGAGGCCATGAAGCGCCTACGGGAGCAGAGTATGCAGGATGATTTCGAGCCCTACGACATGAACAGCGATACGGATGAGAAGCCTGCTTCGCAGAATGCCGGAGGGGAATTCGACGAGGTCGTGGGGATGCCCGATACGTCGTTCGACGGGCAGGAGGCCATGCCTCTTTCCGGCACCCTCTCCGATACGGTGGCAGACCCTGTGTATCAGGCAGCCGGGGCAGAAGCCGAAGAGTACGCTACGGACGCCCCGTCGTCCGGCATGGCTGGTGATGCCATGCCCCCGCTTGATGCACCGGGTAGTTACGGTTTTTTCGATGACGCTCCCGGTGTGGGCATTCTGACCGATACCCCGCATCCTGTGGCGGATACCCTGGAAACCGGAGAGGCCTCAGGCAGTCTGGCGGGGGATGACGCAGTAGACGATGATGCCGCCGCAAGTCTGCTTCTCGACCTCGAAGCCGAGTTCGATGCACCGTTACTCGATGAGGCCGATGCCTATGCCGTTGAGCCGCATCGCATCGGGCTGGCGGAGGGGGGTACGCTTGACGGGGCGGCATCGCACCTTTCCGACGGGCTTTCCATCGCCGATTCCGATCTTGATTTCTTTCGCGACGACGCCCCACCGCCAGACCAGAGTCACCTCGACCTTCCACTTTCGGAACGTGGTGAGAAGCCGGGCGGTGATGGCATCATGCTCGACCTCGGCTTCGATGATGCTGCCGGGGACGAGGCACCTGCCGTCGATACCTTTCCGGAAGCGCCAGCCATGCCAGCTGCTGCAGGCATGGGCCTCGACGCTTCGCTGGTCGACCCTGACGTCATGGCTGCGGTGGGGGCGGCGGGAGGCTTGCCGCCCCATGACGAAGCCATTGCGGAGGCTGTCGCCTTCCCGGCAGGCTCGCCCTCTGCCACCGCGTCCGTTCCGCCTTCACCTCGCCCGGTATCCGGCACGGGGGTGGCGGCTGAACCCACCAGTGGCGGTTTCGATGTGCGTGAATCCGGGGGGAGTGGCATCCTTATCCTGTCGGGCGAGTTGACTATCGAGCGGAGTCTCGCCTTTCGGGATGCCCTGCTTGAGATGTTCGACCGGTATCAGAATGTGCGCCTCGACCTTTCCGGGGTGACCGAAGTCGACCTCACTTTCTTCCAGCTTCTGCGGGCTGCCGTCGTGACGGCGCAGCGCAGGGGCGGGACGCTTGCAGGCTGCAGCGTCGTTCCTGCCCCCGTGAGCGAGACGGCCCATAGGGCGGGTCTGGACGCGCAGGCCGTGAAGCGTGCCGGTTTCGAGGCTGTCCTCGGCGGCATGGCCTGATGTGCGTGATGGCATGGCCGCTACGACAGATTCTCCGATGCCGCCCGCCTTGCGTCTTGGGCTGTGCAGAGACCGCGAGGCGTGCTGTCCGGTCAGGCGGTCGTTAACCCTGTCTGTCGCCTGCTGGCATACAATCCGTGAGTCCTGTCTCCTTGCTTCTGCTATTGCCTGAAAAAGGCCCGCCTCCTGTTGGAGACGGGCCTTTTGTCTTCGGGTGACAGGGCGATTAGGCCGGTTCGAAGTGCTGTTCCAGCTTGGTCATGGCGAGTTCGTTGATGGCGGCCTCGGGGAAGACGGCGCGTGCAAGGGCAAGGGGCGACATGTAGAAGTCCGTCCAGTCCAGACGCAATGTCAACGAACCGTCGTCTTCGAACGTGATATCCCTGAACAGCGGGCGGATGTCTCCGGTGCGCTGTCCCTTCTTGGTGTCTCGGGTCCACTCGAAGGCTTCGCATGCAGCGAAGGTTCGCCATGCGTCGATGAACGTCGGCTGCTTCTCTTCGGGGGCCAGATAGCGAAGCGTGAAGACCTCGACCACCGGCTGGGGATGGCGTTTGCTGGGAAGCTGTTCCTCGACGAAGGTCACGCGCATCCCCTTGGGCAGACGCCCTTCAAGACGCTGCCGCACTTCGTCAGCCGTGAAGCGTTCACGCAGGATGATGGTGAACCACTCCGCGCGGCTGGCCACACCTACGGGCAGCGCGCGGCCGAACGAGAGTAGGGGCAGGGGGTGGAATCCCTGCGAGAAGGCCGGGGGAAGTCCCGCACGCCGCAGCGCCCTTTCGAAGATGGTCTGAAGTTCCAGCTGGCTGAGGAACACGGCCATGTCTTCCTTGGCGTACCATATGCGGTACTGGGACGCCTTGTGGACAAGGTCTCCTGACAGCTTTGGCGGGCGGTTGGGGGCCTCGTGGCGCACAACCTGTCCGGTATCGTCCAGTGTCGGCTCATGCGATTGCTGGTCGCGCTGTTCGAAATTGAGGCGATTGGCGTAGGCCTCCACACCCGGCAGCCTGTCGAGGCGCGAGGGGCCGGCCTTGGTGTCGCAAACCCCGCACACGCGGCATCCGGAATAGCGGCAGTCGGGCGTTGTCTTGAGCGACAGGGCGCGTTCACGTTCACGCAGCAGGAATTCGCGCGAGACCCCCGAGTCGAGATGAGCCCACGCAAGCGGGGCGTCGATGTCGCGGGCGCAAGTGTATTCGTCGGGTGAAAGACCGTGTTCATTCATGGCCTCCAGCCACGGGGCAAGGTCGAAGCCCTCCATCCAGCTGCTGAAGATGGCCCCCTTGCGGAAGGCGCTCTCCACGACGGGGGCGAGTCGCCTGTCGCCGCGTGAGAAGATGCCTTCCAGAAAGCTCATCTCGGGTTCATGCCAGCGAAGCTTGAGCCCCTTCTCGCGGCGGAAGACATCGCGCAGGTAGCCGACGCGCGCCCGAATCTCTTCAAGCGAAATCTGGGCCTCCCACTGGAAGGGGGTGTGCGGCTTGGGCACGAAGGGCGAGACGGCTGCGGTGACCTGAAGCCTGCGAACACCCCGTCCCGCTGCGTCACGCACCTTGCGGCACAGGTCGACGATGGCGTCGAGGTCTTCATAGGTCTCGGTGGGCAGGCCCAGCATGAAGTACAGCTTCACCTGCTGCCAGCCGTGTTCGAAGAGCTTGCGGACATGCAGCATCAGCCCTTCTTCGGTGACGCCCTTGTTGATGACGTCGCGCAGCCGTTGACTTCCGGCTTCCGGGGCCAGTGTCGCCCCCGTACGACGGATGCCCGCCATGCGGCGCATGATGTCGTCGTCGATGGAACCGACGCGCAACGAAGGCAGGGAGACCGAGACCTGTTCCTCTGCACAGCGGTCGACGGTCTGCATGAACAGGGTCTTCAGCGCGGAGAAGTCACCGGTACTGAGGGAGAGGAAGGAGACGTCGTCGTAGCCGGTACGGGCGAGACAGTCTTCAAGTAACGCTTGAAGGTTCGGGACGCTCCGTTCACGCGCCGGACGGTAGGTCATGCCCGCCTGACAGAAGCGGCAGCCGCGTGTGCAGCCGCGTCCTATCTCCAGTGCGAGACGGTTGTGCACGGCCCCGAAGGGGACGAGTTGCGCCGCCGGGTATCTGGCATTGTCCATATCGGCGATGATGCGTCGCACGACCTTGTCATAGCCCTGTCGCAACGGGGCAGGCGTAGCGCCCTGTGCGTCATCGGCGAAGAAGGCGGGCACGTAGACACCCGGAATGGATGAGGCCGCCTCGAGATAGCGTGTGCGAGACCAGCCCTCGCTGCGGGCCTTGGCAAGCAGGTCGATGATGTCGACCTGAACCTCTTCGCCTTCACCGAGTACCATGAGGTCGAGAAAGGGTGCCATGGGTTCGGCAGCGAGGGTGCAGCCGCCGCCCGCCATGATGATAGGCCATGCAGCAAGGTCGTCGCCCCGGTCTGCGCTACGCAACGGAATGCCCGCAAGGTCGAGCATGTACAGGATGTTGGTGTAGCAAAGCTCGTGCGTGATGCTGAAACCGACAAGATGCAGGGCCGCAAGCGGTGTATCCGATTCGAGCGTGGACAGCGGTGCGTTGTGGCTGCGGAGTATGGCGCCAGCTTCGCGGCAGGGGGTGAATACCCGTTCGGCCCAGATGTCCTCGCGGTCGTTGAGAATGCCGTAGAGAATCTTCTGGCCGAGGTAGGACATGCCTACTTCATACATGTCGGGGAAGGCGAGCGCACAGTGGATGGCCACATCTTCACGCCGTTTATGGACCGAGCCCTCTTCGATGCCGGTATAACGGCTGGGCTTCGGCAGCAGGGAAAGCAGTTCGCGCATGTCCGTCCTGCAAGTGGTTGCGGTGGGCACAAAAAGGGTGGCCTCAGGCCACCCCGGACAAAAGGCAAACCCCGTCAGCGGCGGCTTGCGTCACCAGTGGCGTCAGCGCCACCGGGTGGGAGCAGGCATCGGCGCGACAGGCGGGTCGCTGTCGGTCTCCGGTGCCGCAGGTCGTCAGATATGGTTGTAACCGGGGGAGACGAGGCCCCCCCCCGGATTCACTGCGACAGTCGCCGTCTACTTCTTCAGCAGGCTCGAAAGGTCGCTGACCTTGCCGCCCATGCCGGGTTTTCCGAGGCCGAGTCCACCAACGCCACCGAGTCCGCCCGTGGAAAGCGTGAGGTTCGAGCAGGCTTCCATGTACTTGGTCTTGAGGTCGTCGGGAAAGCTCTTGTATTCGTATATGACGTGCTTGCGTTCGATGACGCCGTCAAAACCCTGTTCGAAGGGGTAACCGTAAGGCATCAGCATCATTTGCACGCCCTGCTGGGTGGGAATGGTCTGAAGCGCGGCGACATCCTTGTAGGCGTCAGCTTCTGCGTCGAACTTGCCGATGACGAGTTCGCCGTTGACCAGTTTCACAAGGCGGATATCGTAGGCCATTCGGGATGCTCCTTGGGTTAAGCGTTCCGGCATAGGTAGGGGTTACGCATGGGGCTGTCAAGTCAGCCTCTGCCAAGGGCGGCATGGGGCAGCGCCCGAAGGGTTAAGAGCGTGAGAACCGAAATCCCCCCCAGTGCCATGAACCCCGCGCCAAAACTGGCGTGCTGTCCGCACAGCCCCAGAAACGCCGGGGCTGCGCCCGTGCCGATGAGACATGCCACCGGCATGGTCAGCGAGAGGAGAAGCGGCTGGCGTGCAGCCGGAAAGCTCTGTGCGAAAGCCTTGAACAGCGCAGGAAACGAGAAGGCCGTCACGAAGGCCTGGGCGCTCATGCCGATGAAGACCCATACCGGCTCAGACAGGGCCATGAGTGACAGCGCAGCGCCGTGCAGGAGCAGATAGCCCTTGATGATGCCACCCGCCCCCGCCCTGTCGGCGAACCATCCTCCGGCGACTGCCGCAAACGGGCATAGCAGCCGTGACAACGAGACAAGCTGGTTGGCCGTCGTCTCGGTGAAGTGCAATTCGGTCACAAGATGAACTGGCAGTACGCTGAAGGTGGCGAATTCGCCCGCAACACAGACGCTGAACAGCACGATGAACACCCACGTGGCAGGTGTGCGCAGGGCTTCGCGGCACCCCGCGTAGGAAGGCGGTGCCGCCAGTGTGCGGCCTCCGCGTCCGAAGAGGGCGAAGGCGAGTCCGAGCAGTGCGAGGCAGCTTCCCAGAACGGAGAAGACCCCTCGCCAGTCCATGTGCCGCAGGGCCGCTTCGGCGAACAGCGGCAACAGGATGAAGCTGGTGTTGGGTGCCAGTTCATGGACTGCGACGGCCTTGCCCCAGTCGCGAGGGCTGACAAGGCTGGACAGGGTAGCCATTCCCGCCGGAAAGTACAGTCCTGCCATGAAGCCGAAGAGACCGAAGACCAGCCGCGCCGTTTCGAGAGTCTCCACCAGTGACATGCCAAGCAGGCATAGCCCTGAAAGGGTGAGGGACAGTGCGACCATGCGACCGGGTCTGATGCGTGCGAGAAGGAAACCGCATACGAACTGGCTGGCGCTGAAGCCAGCCGCCTGCACGAGAAGCAGTCCGGTGGCCTGTGCATGTCCCACGGCAAGGTCGCGTTCAAGGTCGACCAGCAGGGGAGAAAGGGCCGAACGCGCGGTGTAGTTGAGCATGAACAGCAGTGCGACGAAAGCCGTCCATGGAAGAGCCTTGCGGAAAGAGGTCTCGGTGCTGGTGGACATGGGGTGGGCGACTCCAAGAGAAGAGGGAGACCCGATGGGTCTCCCCGTGAATTGTCGGCGGTGTGGTGCGTGTTGCGGTAGCGTTCGGCCGACCGGTCTTCGCGAGAGGGCACCTCGGCCCATATCGACGCCGCTGTCAGGTCGTGTCGATGACCATGTCAGCCGGGATGCCTGCGGTCATGCCAGCAGCCATGCCGGGAGCCTTGGCGCGGGGTTTGCCCTCTGCTGTCACTCTTCCTGAATCGGCAGAAGCCGTCTCGGGAGACGGAAGCCGCTTCGTATTGCCGCGTCAAGGGGGCGACATGTTGCTCGTTGCCAGCCCCGTGGTGTTGCGAAGCTTCCGGGCGACAGGGAACATGCTGACAATGCCGTGTCTGACGGTGGCGGGGCGACGCCTCACTCCCTGGGAAGCAGCAGGGCGTGACCTTTCAGTGCAGTGCCATCCCTCAAGGGCATCCCGTGGCGACAGGTGCCCTCGCCCGGTCGCGGGTGCGCATCAAAGTCCGGCTGCTTCCTTGATATATTCGAAATCGATGGAGGAACTGACCAGTTGTGCTCCCTGCCGTATCTTGATCACGTCGCGCAGCTTGTGCCGTGAGAGGATGGCTTCCATCTTCTTGGCGACGGTATACGTATCGTCCCGGACGACCACGATGGGCGTGTTGAGGATTTCGGAGCGCGTGAGGATGA
>Ga0302253_1000655_pt1 | contig 26477 bp, 24 predicted proteins | sample AAG_RA_Trp_MG_FD_193537 | JGI IMG/M metagenome (GOLD analysis project Ga0302253, IMG submission 193537) | Enriched activated sludge microbial communities from anaerobic digester in WTTP, New Holstein, Wisconsin, United States - AAG_RA_Trp | ecosystem: Engineered > Bioreactor > Anaerobic >...
CCAAATAGCTCCAAAGAGTCTTCGCGAACATAGGTATACGTAAATAACTTTATTCTTGCTCCTTTTTTTAATCCTGAGCTTACGCTATTTGGGGTCAATGCTCTGTAGCCTACTCCATTAACATTAATTACAACGTAGGGAATATCTAAAAACTCAATTACTCCATCTAAAAATCCAATCATAATTTAAGCTTTTTGATTATAGCACACGTTTTTACGAAGACTTTCTTGAGAAAGCACACGTTAAGGCAACCGCTAAGGCATCTGCTGTGTCATCCGGTTTTGGAATCTCTTTTAAATCCAAAACTGTTTTTACCATTTTGCCTATTTGAGCTTTTTCTGCTCTACCATAACCGGCAACTGCTATCTTTACCTGAAGGGGGGTATAAATATAAATTTTTAGCTTCTTCTGACAACCACAAAGAAGAATTACTCCCCTTGCCTGACCTACTAAAAAGGCTGTTTTTGCATTTGTATTAAAAAATAATTCTTCAATTGCCAAAACATCCGGCTTATATTTTTTAATAAGCGCTTCTATTTCTTCATAAATCTCTCTTAATCTTTCTGTTGCTTCTTTTTTTGAACTCGTTTCAATACAGCCAAAAGAAACAACTTTCGTTTTTCCTTTATTAATGTCTATAATTCCCCAACCTGTTCTTCCGATACCCGGATCTATACCCAATATGCGCATAAACTAAATTATTATAAATAATCTTGTAATAATTAACAATTTCCTGTAAAATACAAAAGTTATGAAGCATCCAAAACTAGTTGTAGAAGAAAGAAAAATTACGGGAAAACTGGTTAAAAAATTGAGACGTGAAGGAATTTTACCGGGAAATGTTTATGGAAAAGACATAAAGTCTACCGCAGTTCAAGTTCTTGAAAAAGATTTTCTTAAAATTTATAAAGAAGTCGGAGAAACAGGCTTAGTGGACCTGGAACTTAAGGACAAAACAATGCCTGTTTTAATTCATAATGTTCACACAAACTACAGGCATAGTATATTGCATGCAGATTTTTATAAAGTAAACCTTAAAGAAAAAATTAAAGCAATGGTTCCGGTTGAGATAATCGGAGAGCCAAAAGCGGTAACGGAAAAAATCGGAATACTAATGCAGCTATTGTCGGAAGTAGAAGTCGAAGCATTACCGGAAGAATTGCCAGAAAAAATAGAATTAAATGTTGAACCACTTGCAGAAATCGGGCAAAACCTAACAGTTGCCGATTTAAAGGTTACAGGAGGCGCGCAAATAACAACTGACGCCTCACAAATTGTTGTAAAAATTGATGAATTAGTAAGTAAGGAAGCTCAAGAATTGGCAGCTGAAGAGGCAGCTGCAGCTGAAGAGGCAAAAGCCGAATCAGGAGAAACTACCGAAGGAGAAACTACCGAAAAGAAAGAAGAAGAAGTTAAAGAAACTGAAGACCAAAAGCCAGAAGAAAAACCCGAATCCCCAACCGAAAACTAATTTTTGTTTTTTAAAATTAATTCCATTTCCCTACCCTGTTTAAAATTCGGATCAATTATCAAAACTTTATTAAGATACTCTTTTGATTTATCATAGTTTTTTATTCTGTATTCAAGTACTGAAAGCATAAAATATCCGTCTCTGTAATCTTTATATTCTTTAACCATATTCTGCCACTTTTTTATTTCTTTTAAAACAACCTCTTTTTCTTTTTTACTCTCATTTAATGTTTTTAAATTTCTCCAAAGACTAATGGTTAAAAAAATTAATAGTAAAATTGAAAGAAATATTCCCAACAATAAAAAAAATTTATTTGTAAGAAATATACTTTTTTTATTTTTTTTAATTATGTTTTTGCATTCGGTAAAAATTAGGGATATATTCGGGAATTTATTTATGGGCTTTTGTTTCTTTACAATTGGATGGGTTTTTTTATTATTCATTTTATAAAGGCCATTTCGAAATAATTAGGGGCTCTTCTTTTACAAAAAGCCTGTTTTTTAGCTCTTCTGTTATAAACGGCATAAATGGGTGTAAAAGCTTAAGAAGTGTTAGGAATACCATGCTTAGTACTTGCTCCGAGTCTTTATCCATTCTGGTTTTAATATCCTCAATATAATTGTCTGCAAAATCATGCCAAATAAAATCGTACAGTTTTTGAGATGAATGATTAAAATCATATTTCTCGATTAATTTTGTAATTTCACTAACTAATTTTTTAGTTTTCTTAATCATTTCTTTATCTCTTTCATTCTCTGGTTTAATACTTAAGTTATCGATTGATAAATACCCATCTTCTTTTTTACAATCAATATCTTTTCTTTTCATCTCTATAAATCTTCCGATGTTCCAAAGTTTATTTGTAAAATTCCGCATCGCCTGAAGCTTTGGGTAAGATAATGCTTGATTGTTGCCTAGCGCGGTGCCATAAACCAAGGCAAATCTTACAGCATCTGCTCCATACTGTTCTACCAATTCTAATGGATTAACAACGTTTCCTTTGCTTTTACTCATTTTTTTACCCAATGGGTCATTAACTAAACCATGCAGTACTACGTTTTTAAACGGTACTGTTTTTGTTACATATATCCCAATCATTGCCATTCTTGCTACCCACCATGGTAAAATGTCATATCCCGTTTCCATTACTGTTGTCGGATAATAATCTTTAAAGTCATCACCCACCCCTGTTGTCTTAAGTGTTGCAAAGGGCCATTGAGCAGAAGAGAACCATGTATCAAATGTGTCTTCATCTTGTTTGAGTCTTGTCGAACCGCATTTACATTTTTCAGGTATTTGCCCTTCGGTCACAACCCATTCATCGCATTCTTCGCATTTCCACGCCGGAATTCTTATTCCCCAAACAACTTGCCTTGAAATATTCCAATCTCTAATGTTTTCCAAAAATTGGAAGTATCTTTTTTCAAAACTCTTTGGATAAATTTTAATTTTTTTATCTTTTACCGCTTTAATTGCCTCTTTTGCTAAGGGTTTCATTTTTACAAACCATTGATCCATTGGTAGGGGCTCAATTGGATTTTTGCATTTATAACAAAGCCCAATTCTGTGAGTATAATCTTCTTCTATTTTCTCTATTAAACCCATTTTTTGCATTTCCTCAACCACCACTTTTCTTGCTTGTTTCGCATACAAACCCTTAAATTTACCTGCTTTTTCATTCATTTTTCCATCGTAACCGATGACTTGAACCATTGGTAAATTATGTCTTTTGGAAACCTCAAAATCATCAAAATCGTGCGCAGGGGTAATCTTTACTACTCCTGTTCCAAAATTTGGATCAACCATTTTATCTGCAATAACTTTAATTCTGGTTTTACCCAAAACTGTTTGTATTTCAAGCTCTTTCCCAATGTATTTTTGATATCTTTTATCTTCCGGGTTAACCGCCACAGCGGTATCTCCAAATTTTGTTTCCGGTCTTGTAGTTGCCAAAACTAATGGTCCGTACTTTATGTAATATAACGGGTTTTTTCTTTCTTCATAAACAACCTCAAGGTCCGAAAAGCTTGTTCCATCATGAGTGCAATAGTTAACTAATCTTTTTTCCCTGTATAATAATTTATCGTCATGTAGTTTCTTAAATGTTTCATAAACTATTTTTACAACTTCTTTATCCATTGTAAATTTCCTCCTTGACCAATCCAAGGAAAACCCAAGTCTTCTTAGCTGGTCTTCCATGCCAATCCTGTTTTCCTGAACATAATCCCAAATCATTTTAAATAAATCTTCTCTTTTGTAGTCAAATCTTGTTTTTCCAGTTTTCTGGAGATGTTTTTCAAAAACGAATTGTGTTTCAAATCCAGCATGATCAGCTCCCGGAAGCCATAAAGACATTAAGCCTTTCATTCTATAGTAACGAATAAGAATGTCTTCTATTACATACATTGCGTGCCCAAAGTGAAGCGGAGCGTTTGCGTTAGGCGGAGGGAGGATTATGGAAAAGCGTTCCTTCCCGTTGTTTGTTTCTGGTTTAAAAAAACCCTTTTGTTCCCAGTTTTTATATATTTTCCCCTCAACCTCTTTATTGTTATATGTTTTATCCATTTTAATTGCTATATTTTAACATAGCTAAAGGTTAGTTCAAGTGTTTATTTTTTTGTGAAATTAATTCTTATATTTTTATCTTTATTAATTACCTTATCGTACAGAATTTTATTTTCTAAAATCTTATATTCTTTATCGTTGTTAATAAGTTTATAATCTTCCGGAATAGTCAATAACAAATTATAGGGAATGTTTTCTACACCCGGTTGTTTATAAAGCCTTAAATCGTAATTTATGTACGGCATTGCCAAATCTATTTTTTCATTTAAAACATAATTAACTTTAATTTTTGACATTTTTCCTGCAGGAATATTTACAAAAAAACCGTATATTTTTTTATTTTCCTTACGCTCCTCATCAAGCTCTAATTCTTTGGATTCAATAAAACCCGGCTTTTCGTAAACCGCGCTATCCTTTATAGCAGCTCTTGTTTTCTGAAGTTTATCATCTATATAAATTTTCTCTATTTCTGAATTTGAAGGCAGAATTAATCTTATATATGTTTTGTAGTCTCCTCCTGGCCATTTGTCTTCGCTCGTATTGTTAAAAGACAGTAATAATTGTTCCGTTATTTTTCCTTTTTTATCTATTTCTATTTTTTGATCGATACTTCTTGCAACGTAATAATTAACTTTATTTGCTCCAAAATTTGACTCATTAATCCCTAAGTGATCATTTATTTTATTTTGCGAGATTGTTCTCTTATCCCAAAGTGAAGATGACCATCCGTTTACGGTAAATACGTTTTGAATTGCTAAATTATTAAATCCGAAAATAAGATGCTTTTCCTCAACAGATAATATTATTTTTTCCAATAACAAAAAGTAAGGAACGTTATTTTTTTGTGTTAGATTTTGAACCATGGAATTAAATAATGCTTTTAAAAAATCTTTTTTCTGTGAAGAACCGGGGAAAAAATTTTTTTCCGCATGGGATTCAGTTAAATAAAATAGGTTTTCAGAATTAACTTTTTCATTATAGTCAGAGACATTAATTGTGCCTAGTGCCGATAATATATTTTTAACGAAAGTTATATCAACCCCTATAACACCGTCTACTTTTATATTTTTTTCAAGGTTTAACATAAATGCAGACATGGAAGCAACTTCTCTAAAATCAACTGAGTAATTGCTGTCACGCAAGAAAAGATGTTGATTTTTTAAATATCGTCTTATGTAAAAAGGCGGTTCAACATGAACCTTTAATTGTCCATCAGCGTCATAAACATCATAAATTGAAAAGTCAAAAATCTTCCCTTTATCTATTGTTAATAATCCATATGACCCAACAAATCCCCCACCCGCCCTTAGCTCCATATTATTTTGAAAAAGAATTAGATATGTTTTTTTGCTTTTAAATCCGGCGATTTCCGGAAATAAGTCTATTGTTGTTGAAATAAAATCAATTGTTTTTTCATTTTTATTTATTAATTCTTTTACTACGTTATTTTTATTTTTTTCTTTTTGAATTATGACTAAAGCGGTTTTAGCATCGCTGATTGCGCTTGCAATAACAGACTCTTGTTGCGAACCTGATATGTTGCTCAGGTTTTCAAGCGACACCAAACTATTACTCAATAAAACCAGGGCACGCGATATATTTTCTCCCGTTTCCACATCCTGCCATAATTGATCAGCCAAATCAGTTTTGTTTATTAAGGAAAGTTCTGTTTCAAGCGTTGTTAACGGGTATTTAGAATAAGAAAATGCCGTATTTGCAAAAAATGCATAATTTTTTACTTTATTAATGTTTCCTTTACCAAGCTCCTCTTTCGATAATGCCAATGTGCCTATACCTATAAACGCCAACGTTAAGCTCGACAATAATGGGAGAAATATTAATAAGAATACGAAAAATAATCCCCATAATACTGATGTTTTATTTCTACCCGTTCTTTTTTCTTTTTTTTTATTCGTTTTTTCTTTAATTAAATAGCTGCTTTCTGTTATCATAATTTTAGTCATCTTGTTTTTAATATCATTATTTAAAAAAACTCCTTTAATATTGGGTAACGCAACAGTTTTAATTTTATTCTTTTTCTTAAAATCAATCTTTATCCATGGATTGCTCTTTTGAATTTGGTGAGCTATGGACAAATATGTAATTCCATATTCTGAAAACAAGTAAAAGTTCTTCTCTTCTTTGTTTCTTCCGAATGATATTTCCAAGGTATTAGTAATTAATTCATTTATTTCGGTTGGGTAAATTGTCTGCATGCCACTCTGAGGAACATCTATTCTTCCAAAGCTTTTTGCTTCTAAAATTATTTTTTCAACAAGAGAGTGTGAACCAAGTATTTTCTCTTCCGAGAACAATTCTCCGTATATTATGCTTTTTACATTCTTATAGTTACGTTCCAAAAATGAAATTATTTTATCGTCAACATCTGACAATTTAGTTATCAGTATTAAATTTGATTTATTTTCTTCTGTTTTTTTTACAAATGACAGTAGTGACTCTTTGATAATTTCGTTGTCATTTACTACAAAAATAAATGAGTAGTCATTTTCTGGAATTACCGGTATTTTTTTTTCAAAAGAAATGTTTACTATATTTTCGTGGTTAAGGTTGTCGCCATATCTATTCTTATCGCTTACATAAACCAAAAGAGCTTCCTCTTTTAATTTTTCTACCAAACAATCCCCTATTAAACCTTTTCTATCAACTATCAATATCGGTTTTTCGTAAAAAGAATGGTTTTTTTCTATAACCAAGGCAGGCTGCTTCACAAATTTATTTTAGTTGAGTTTAGAGGTTGTTGTCCAGCGCCATATTTACAAGACTATCTGCTTTCCTATTTTGTTCCCTTGGTATATGTTTGTAAAAAATCTGTTTTTTTATTTCTGCTTCTTTTTCTCTTACCTTAAAGACCATTTCTCTTAAGTCTCTATTCTTCACTTTATACAATCCTTTTATTTGCGAACATACTAATAATGAATCAAGGAAAAAAATAATTTTAGTAACTTCTTGTAACTTTTCAATATTTTCAATAATCCAGCTAAGAGCCTCTAATATTGCTGAATATTCCGCAACATTATTCGTTGCGTTTCCAATTTTTCTTCCGATTGATGCTATCTCCTTATTATCTTCATCAACTATGTATACGCCAACAGCAGCCGGTCCGGGGTTACCCCTTGCGCCGCCGTCTGTATAAATGTTAATTTCCCTCATATTGGTACTCCTTTTCTAATATTTTATTAATACCTACTAATTTTAATCCCATTAATAATGTAATAATTCCTTCTGATATTCCCGTAATTATCGCTGCTGCAAAATATGAATAAATCGGTATAAAAATTATGTTTAAAATTATGTTAATAATTGACGATATTATATATATCTTCAATAAATATTTTTGATTTTTAAAGGAAATTAATATCCATTGAAAAAAATTACTTATAAAAAAGAAGGGGAGTGATAACAATAAAATTCTAAATGGCAAAACAGAATCTATAAATTCTTTTTTTATTAAAGAAAAAAAGCTTGAAAAATACCAAAAAGGGATAATTAAAAATATGCTTGTTAAAACAAAAACAATCATATAGCTTTTTATTATTTGTTTCATTTTTCGAAAATTTTTCTGGTTTTCTAAAAGCATCGGATACAATGCGTTTGATAAAAATAACGGTAGCGCAATTAGAAAGTCAAAGAATTTGTAGGACAATCCATAAGTGCCTACATCCTTAGCGGATTTATAAAAAGCTAAAATTATCGAGTCAATTCTAAAATAGACCAAATTAAAAATTAACATTAGTCCCAATGGCCATGATAGTACAATTATTTTTTTTGCAAAATTAATATCTATTTTAAAAATTTTAATTTTTTTACCGGTTAATAACTGGCTTAAAATCGCCGTAACGACACCGCTTAGCACAAACCCCAAAATAATATGGTTCAAGCCAAATTTATAAGAAATAAAAAATAAAACCAAAAGAAAATTAACAACTGATCCAGTAATAACTGCAAGCATATACCCAAAATAATTTATTCTTTTTTGGTAAATAACAGAAGACGAATAGATTATTGACTGACTAAAGAAAGAAAGGGAAAAAATTAAGATTCCCATCTTAACTACAGGCGGATAACCTGTATTAAGCGAAATATTGTAAGGAAGCAATAGTGCAACTATGTTTACTATTATAAAAATTACTATTGATATTAATATTCTTAGGTTAAAAAAGTCATTAAATTTTGCTTCGTCTTTATCTAGCTGCAAATATATTGCGTTCATTCCAAAATCCATAAATATATAAAAAGGTGCGACAAATGAGGTTATCTTAATAAAATCCCCATAATTTAATACACCAAAATATCTTGCAATAAAAATCGTGATTAAAAATCCGATAAATGATGAAGCAAGCCTTGCGGTTGCTTGATACAATGTATTTTTAGCAATTCTAAAATACTGCATTCTCTTATTCTAACCTATTATTCTTGTTTTGCGAAGATAAACCCTAAAGATAATGTAAGCAATATTTGTCCTTGCTGGAGAGTTAATAAATAATGGTCAAACATTCCTAAAAAAAGAATTATAATAAAAATTATAAGCTTTGACTTCTTATAAACACTTTTGTCTTTAATTATTCTATTTATTGTTTTGATAATAAAGACTGCAAAAAAAGAAATACCTAAAAACCCTGTTTCTGCTAAGATAAGCATATAAATATTATGAACGGGTTGAAGTATTAAATTTTTACTACTTATAAAATAAGGGATGTTTGATAAAAAGTTATTCAGCCCAACTCCAATAAAGGGATTTTTTAGAAACATTATCCATGAAACTTTTAAAAGTTCTAGTCTCTCTATAACAGCTACTTCTTTTAAATCAAATTTTAAAAATCTTCCATTAAAGATTCCAAAAAAAACCACTGATATTGCAAGTGGAATAATTAAATAACTTATTCTTTTTTTTACAAACAAAGCTCCTAACGTGAGAACATAAGCAAATACCGCAGCTCTACTCATAGAAAAAGCTAGCGCTATTGTTCCTATAAAAACCGATGACACATAAAATAATCTAATTTTATTTTCTTTAGCTATTAATAATTGTGAGAAAATTAAAATTATGGTAACAACTAAAAATCCAGCCAATAAATTAGGGTGGGAAAATGTGCCATATGGCCTTAATACCAATTCTCCGTTTATGGATGCGTTAGCAATTCCGGGTGTTTGACCATTAAATGTTCTTTCACCAAAATAATAAAACAATCCTCCTATTGAGCCTTGTTTTAAAAATTGAGAAATTGCCAAAATACTCTGAAGGATAACGCTTATAGAAATAACTAATATTGTTTTCTTAAACAACTTTTTTTTACTAAATTGTTGAACAAAATAAAAACCAAGAAAGGAAAATTCAAAAATCTTTAATATTTTATATATTCCCAAAAGAGGACTTATAGAAAGAGCAATTCCGGAAAATAGGACAAATAACCACACCATGATCCATAAATTATCTTTTATTTTAATATTTGCTACTTTAAAGTTAATTTTAAAAATTTGAATAAAGAACAAAGATAAAATAATTAAATCTGTTAAGTAAAAAGTGGGGGAAAGGTAATCGATCCTCAATCCTTGAACATACGAAAAATTAAACCAAAAGTGTTTTCCTAGCTGATTTGATATTAGAAAAATAAAAAAGAAGTATAGACATTCTTCTAGTTTTAGTATTTTACTTGTCACATTAGCGTGGCTTTATAACAAGCATTCTTTCTATTCCTTCACCAACTGATTCGGAAACAACTTCTTTATCTTCTTTTAACGCAAGGTGAATTAGCCTTCTTTCCCATGATTTTAAATTTTTAAGCATAATCTCTCTGTTTTCTAAAAGTGCTTTTTCTTTGCTTTCCATAGCAAGACTATTAAGCCAATCTGATCTATTTTTTTTATAATCTCCAATCTCCAAAGAGACTCTCTTAAAAGTACCTGTTTCCTTTGCTATGCAAAGAGCAAAGATTAGTTGTAAAGATTCTAAAGTATCACCATGGTGACCGATTACCATTCCTGTGTCTTCTGTCTCTAGAGTTATTTCGATTTGGTCATCGGCTTCTTTTATTTCGAAGTCTGCTTGAATATCCAAGCCTTTTAAAAGTTTTTTTACTACTTCTTCTATTTTATTACCTTTTTTTGCCATATTTTATTCTTCCATTCTTCAAGACCACCTAGTCCCGAAATTTTATACTGCTGTATGATACCAAAAATCGTAAAGGTATTCCAGTACAAGGATAGCCCTATTGAGAAACTATACGAAAAGAAGCCTATCATAAGCGGAAACAAATACATTGACTGCGATTGAAATGCTGTTGCAAAATCCTCCTGTTTCTTTTCTTTTACATTTTCTTTTTCTTCTTTGTTTTTAACAAACATCATTTTTGACTGAATGTATTGAAAAAGTCCTGTTAATAAAGGTACTAAAAAAACAAATGGTCCTATTTTTTCAATAAGCTGAGAAGGGCTTTGGGCTAAAGGTAGTCCAAAAAATAACGTATCCCATGGGTTAGTTAATTTTAATGAATCAAAATACAGTACTTTATTTATATCAACCGGTTTTAGCAAAACTATTTTCTGAAGAACGGAATATAACCCCCAAATTATTGGCAGTTGAACAATAACAGGCAGGCAACCCGCAGCCGGATTAACGCCATGCTCTTTATAAAGCCTCATTGTTTCTTGTTGCAACATTTTTGCATCATTTTTGTGTTTATCTTTTATTTTTTTAAGGTGAGGGTTCATCTCTTGCATTTTTTTTGAAGCTTTTAGTTGAGAATTCATCAATGGATACAAAATAAGTCTTACAATAATTGTTAAGCCGATAATCGAAAAGCCTAATGCATAGGGAATTTTGATAAATGATAGCAATTGATAAACTATCATCAAGATATTAATTAACGGATTTATGATTAAAGTGTCAAAATTTACCATATTTTAAATTATACAGGTTTATAAAAAGGATTACATCTAATAATTCTTAACGCTCCACAAGCCAATCCTTTTAATAAACCCTCTTCTTTTATCTTGTTCTTAGTATACTCGGTACAAGTAGGAGAGTAGCGACAAAACTTATTTACCCCTAATGTGTTTTTTAGAATAACCGATACCACTGATTGGTAAAACGAAATTATTAACAAAACAGTTTTTTTCATTTAAGTAATCTTTCTTTTATAAAAATGTTTTTTATTTCCAAAAACAGAGCTTGTTTTGTTTTTTCTAAAATGCTTTTTTTCATAATAAACAATATGTCTGTCCCTGGTCTTGTTTTAATCATCAGGTCTTTTAATAATTCATAAACCTGTCTTCTCATCTTGTTTCTATAGACCGCTCTTTTGTCAATTTTTTTTCCAATAATTACTGCTGATCTTATACTTTTAGTGTTATTTTCTGCAATTTTTATAATAAAATGCTCCGTGGAAATTGCAGCCTTGCTAATTAGTTTATTTTTTAAAGGTAGGCGGTTTTCCTTTTTCAACATTTATTAGACAGTTAGTTTTTTTCTACCCTTTAGTCTTCTTCTCCTAAGAGTTTTTTGCCCGGAGTGCGTACTTGCTCTTTCCAAAAAGCCATGTTTCCTTTTTCTTTTTATCTTTTTTATTTTAATGAATTTTTCCATAACAATATTAGAGTATATCAGAAATTCTTTGGTTTTAAAAGCCTCTTGTTTTAAAAATTGTAGCGAAAGATCTAGTTTTATCCCTTTTTTCCACTTGACAAAAAGTTATCCACATTATTAAACTCCTGGTTACTATGGATGATCTAAGTTCCTTATGGAATAAAATATTGGGGGAAATAGAAATTGAAGTCTCAAAGGCTAGTTTTTTAACACTTTTTAAAAAAACTACTCTTATTTCGCTCGAAGACGATGTAGCAACAATTGCAGCTCCATCCAGTATGATAATTGATCTCCTAAAAAGACGCTATTCCGATATTATTAAAAAGGTTTTTGATAAACAAACTGACCTTGACATAAAACTGGTTTTTATACCCAAGGTCGTTGTTAAGGAAAACCCCCTTGAAAAAACAGGTCCTCTTTTTACAAAAGCAGAGGAAATAATTAAAAAAACCATTGGGCATCTTCCAAGAGTGAGGCCGGATTTTACCTTTGAAAACCTTGCTGTTTCCTCAAGTAATCAACTGGCATATGTTAGCGCAACAACCGTATCCAAAAAATTAGGTAAGGCATATAACCCTCTTTTTATATATGGTCCTGTGGGAGTAGGGAAGACCCACCTTATGCAAGCAATCGCAAACGAGGTATACAATAAAACCCCAGACAAGAAAATAATTTATCTTACAAGCGAAGAATTTACAAATGAAGTTGTTGATGCAATAAGAACCAACACTACAAATTATTTAAAGAAGAAGTTTAGAAACATTGATCTTTTAATTATAGACGACATACAGTTTGTTGCCGGAAAAGAAAAGGTGCAAGAAGAACTTTTCCACACATTTAATGTTCTTGTGGACAACGGGGCTCAAATAGTTTTGTCTTCGGATAGACCACCGTCTGAAATCAAAAAGGTGGAAAAAAGGTTATTGTCAAGGTTTGCGGGTGGACTTACTGTTGATATTGAATCGCCTGATTTTGAATTAAGAACAGCAATTTTATTAATTAAAGCAGGAAAGCATAATTTTAATTTACCAATAGAATACGCAAAAAAAGTTGCTGAAAAAACAATGGATGCAAGACAAATAGAGGGCGTGTTGTTAAGGATAATCACAGAAACCAAGACGGGAAGCAAAGAAATAGACGAGGCGGTTAACAAGGTGCTATCTATAAATCCAAGCACAGAGGAAAAAAGGGTTCGGCCTGACGATTTAATACTTTCTGTTTGTGATTATTACAAGCTTAAACCAACACAACTAAAAGGAATTAAAAGGGACGCGTTTTTGGTAAGGGCGCGGCATATTGCAATGTATTTACTAAAAAAAGAGCTTGGATTATCTCTTGTTGAGATTGGTAACCTTTTGGGGGGAAGGGACCACACTACAATTATATATGGTGTGGAAAAAATAGAACTAATGAGCAAAGATCCTTTGTTTAAAAAAGAAATTTTGGGGATTGTTGGTTTAAAAAGCTCTGTTTTTGTGGATTAATGTTTTTTTTATGATTATCAACATTTTTTCCACAAAGATATCAACGGGTTTTCAACTTTTTTACAGTCGTGCGGTGTTGCTTTTTTCCACTTTTCCCTATAAACTACAACAACTATAAATATAATACTATATTATGAAAATAGCTTTTCTTGCGGAAAACGTTCAAAAAAAACTTTCTTTTGCGATGCACGCTGTTTCTTCAAGAAGCCAACTACCAATTTTAACTAATCTTTTACTGGAAGCAAAAAAAGGAGAACTTATAATTAGCGCAACAGACCTTGAGATAGGGATAATTATTAAAACCAACAGTAATGTTGAGGAAGAGGGAAGCGTTACCGTTCCAGCAAAAACATTTTTTGATCTTTTGTCAACTATAGGAAAAGGGAAGGTGTCTCTTGTTTCAAAAGACAAAAACATGGAGCTTAAGACAGAAAGAATAAAAACCGTATTTCAAACAAGCCCAACAGAAGACTACCCAAAAATAATAGAGAAAAAAGGAGCCTTATTGTCCGTTGTTGAGCCAGACATAATAAAAAAAGACTTGTCAAGCGTTGTTTTTGCAGCAAGTCAAGACACAGGAAGACCTGCCCTATCTGGTGTGTTAATGGAGAAAGAGGGAAGCGGGTTGGTGGTTGTGGCAACAGATGGATTTAGGCTTTCTCTTAAAAGAAACTTAAAAATAAACATAGATAATAAAATAGAAAAACCATTTTTGATTCCATCAAGGGTGATAAAGGAACTGATTTCAATGAGTGGAGAAGGAGAGGATATAAAAATCTATACTTCGGAAGAGAGTAGTCAGGTAATCTTTGAGCAAAAAGACATAACCCTTGTGGGTAGATTAATAGAGGCAGATTACCCTGCATACGAAAAAATTTTACCAGTAGATTATTCTACAACAGCGGTTTTTGATAGAGAAGAATTTCTTGATGCAATAAAAGTTTGTTCTGTTTTTGCCAGGGAAACCGCAAACATAATAAAGATTTCAATAGAAAAAGAAAAAATGGTTTTATCCGCAAACACCCCATCTGTTGGAGAAAACTCTGTGGATGTTTCTGTTCACCTAAGTGGCGAAGAGAATGAAATAGCTTTTAATGCAAGGTATTTATTGGATTTGTTTTCTTGCATAGAAACCAATGATGTGGTTTTTGAAATGACAGGACCTCTTAATCCGGGCGTGTTTAAAATAAAGGACGACAAAACCTTTCTTCATTTAATAATGCCAATTAGGGTTCAGGAGTAACATTATTTCCACGTAATCATAATACTACCAGGGTCAACCCCTTTTGATCTTATAAAATTGTTTATATCTACTTCATAGTCACTCTTGTTATAAGTTTTACCAGGGAGAGCCCAGACAACATACCTAATTGTTTTATCTTTATTTGATTCGTAGTCAAAAACCACGTCGCCAAAATATTGTGGCAAAAAAGAACTTAATGGATATTTTTGTTTTCTTTCTATAATTATTTTTTTTGATTTTTCTTTTTCCTCTTTAAAGTAATTTATCCACTTTTTTTCCTCGGTGTCAATTTCCTTTTCACTGTTTGTTAGGGGTATCATTACAAGTGAAACCCTTGTTGTGGAAAAGGCCTTAATGACAATATTGTGTTCTTCGTCTTGGTAGTCGGTGTTGTGAACAAGTATTTTATATTCTCCTGGAGAGATGTTGCTAATTTTTACAGGGGCGTAATAGACCTTATTGTTAAACATAAATTGAGCTTTATCAATTTTTGATTCAACATCAAGGGAACCTTTTCCTGTGGTTAAGGCAGCAATGATAAAAATCGTAAAAACTAAAACCAGCGAGATAATTATATATGTTATTTTTTTCATTTTAAGACCACCCAACTGGTATTTAAAGAGTTTGTTATTTGCTGTTCCGTTGCTTCTGTTCTGTGTTTTCCATCAGGGTCATTTACAAAATATACACCAGTTGAGTACCCGGTTAAAACAATAAAATGTCCATGATTCGTGAAAAAACCCGCACTATGAGATTGAATAATGGGAATTCCCATTAAAAGATATTTTTTTGCTTCTTCCCAATCAATTTCTTTTGCGTTTAATCCATACATTCTTGGCATTCCGGTCATTGCATCCCAGGAAGTACCTTTGTTACAAATCCGCCATCCATTATCAAGAGCAATTCTTGCGGTTTCGGAGGGAAAAACCTCTTTATTTAACCAATAAGAAATTAGCATTGCAAGGGATGCAACCCCACACCCTGCTGATCCAATCGTGGTTCCTCCGCATCCATAGCTATTGCTTCCCCATCTTTCGTCCCACTGTTTATATAAAGGAACTTTTCCGTTAACATTGGCGCTAGGTGCTTGAGAAGACACTGTGCACGAAGAGGGTAAAACTACATCACCTAAGGGATTTCCGACTTTTACAACAGAGCAGTTGCTTTGAAATGATTGTGCCAGCGCAATCGTTGTTGATATAGATAAAAATACAAAAACAAAAACCGTAAAAGTAAGCTTTTTTTTGATCATATTGTTAATTTTACAATTATTGACATTTAAATATATTCGGTATTATTCTAACATGGAAGTGATCATCGTGATTTTCCCAATACTGCATTTCCCCTGGTAGGTTTTTGCTCCTTGCATAGGAATTGACTTCGTTTTGTACAACCGTGTCGTTGTAGAAGATATATTTTATTGCGCCTGTATCCATAAGTATTTTTCCAAGTTCTGTTGCTAGTTTTCTGCCGTTTACATTCCCAGAAGAAATGTACCAAGCGGAAATATCTACGTCGATTCCACACTTGTGGCTTGCATGTGAATCTGGATCAGTAAGATTATCCAGGTCGCCGATCGAGAATTTATTATCAAGGTTGTTTTGAGACCATCTTTGCCCAATGTTGTAGATTATTTCTAGTAAATCATTCCTTCCCCATCTAAGAGCATTTTCTTTGTTTAAATTATAATAAGAAGCTTCGGGTAATTCATAAGAGATATAATTGGTACCAATTAAATTATAATCATCGCCTCCACTGCAAACGTTTGTTTTTGATCGCGTTTTGTTAATAGGGGCACAGCTTTTTGATGCAATACTTGCTGTTCCACCCAAAGCATCCGCGAAAGCCTGGTTAATAATATAAGTGTCTTTTGTGTTAATCTTTGGACGGAGAGTTATTGTGAAGGATTTTGATCCTGCTCCAAGTCCACTTGCTCCGGTAATTCCAGCATCATAAACAGCTTTAATATAATTAATAACGTTTTGTTTAGTATAGTGCCCAGAGTTTTCTTCCTTATCCCACATATCGATTGTGTGCGCTAGATTGTTGTTCATGCCAATGTCTAAAAAATGCTTTGCAAGTAAATATGCCCCAATTCCATCGTCTTTATAAAGCGTTGCGAGAGCAAGCTTTGCTTCTTTATCGTCTTTCTCCGCTCTTTGTAAGAGCTCATTAACCGTTGTTATATTTGGGAAAACCGAAGGATTTGTGATAGACCTGCCGTTTAAACATCGGTTCTTAGACTGATCTATTACAGCTTGGCCAATTTGTTGTATGGTTTTTCCTGAATGCATTTCCGATATGGCTTTTTCTAAGCTAGTTTTTGTGTATTGAGGATGGTTGCCAAAGATTCCTACTTGCCATAGACAATTATCGCCCGCAGAAATTGAACAATAGCAAGTTGAGTTAACAGTATTTGTTCCATCTACACAGTTTTCGAAACAATAATCAGCGCCATTGCTTTCTGTCCATATCCACCAACCCAAAATTCCAATATCTACGCCAAGTTTTTCGGAGGCAATAACAGCCTGAGGCATTACTTGTTTCCATCTTTTTAAAATTTCTTCATCAAATATTTTGGGGTTTGGATTATTGGGTGCTGGAAATCCGTATGACTCGAATTTTTTTTGATCAAAACTAGCGCTTGTTGTTTGTCCAGATATTGAACTTGATTGGTTTGCGTTTGATTCCAGCGTCCATTTTACTGTTTTAGTAAGAGATGTGTTTGTTGTTTGGTTTCCGTTTGCGTCAAAAAGAGTTGGGTTGTTGTCTGCGCTTACAAACTCCGCATTATCGGGGATAGGATCGGTTATAGTTATTTGACTGGGGTTTCCGGAATAAGAAACATTAATTGTAAAGGTTATATCTGAATCAGCAGAGCCAGCAATTGGATTTGGGACACTTTCCTTATTTACTGTTTTAGAAATGTTTACAACAGGATTTCCTCCTATACCAAGCCTTGATTGATAATCCCCAGCACCGAATATAAGAAGAATTAAGACTAATATAATTATAAAAATTATTACAGCAAGAATAACCCACCCGACAGGATTGCTTCCTAGCGCTACAGCTCCTCCTGTTCCCGCGGCTGCTGTTCCGGCTCCGGCAGCTCCAGCAGCGCTGCCAGCCGCGCCTCCGCCACCAAGAAGAGATCCAAAGATTGATCCTCCGGCTTGCCCTAAAAATCCTCTCCCGGCACTTCCAAACAATTGTCCTCCTAATCTAGGACCAGATTTAAATATAGATTTGCCTTTGTTAAAAAGACTATTTGCTCTATCTATGTAATTTTTGGGTTGTTTAATTGAGGGGAGTCTAAAATTACCAAGTGTTTCATGATCTTCATTATTTGTCGTAGTCGTAGTGGGTGTAAAGGTGGTTGGGGCAAAATACTCATTTTGCCTTGCCGAAGAAGAATTGCCGGATGAAGATATGTGCTCACTTAATCTAATTGAAAAACATTGAATAAAAAAAGAAGTTACTTGCTCTCTTGTTTTTATTGATCCTTTATCCCATTGACGACTCATGGGCTTTTTTAATTTTAAAAATTTTCTCCTTTCTCTTGCGCTTTGGAGTTTTTTTGCCTGTTCAATTTTTTTTAAGGTTTCGGTTAGAGCAATTGAAACCACATCTCTCTTTGGATCTTGGGCTGGAGCATTTTTTATTGCTTCAATTGCCCTCGCTTTTTCTAAAAGATCTGACTTTTCTTTTAAAAATGCTTCGTCTACAGCAAAACGGAAATCGTGATCTTCTTTAATTTGCGCTTCGGTTTTGCCGGCATGCTTTATGCACCATTCGTCAAACACTTTTTTTTCTGTTCTTCGATATTCCTCTTGCCTTTCTTTTGGGTCCCCAGAGGTCGTGTAGTCTTCTACAACAGTTCTTTTTACAACTTTTGTAAATAGATCAGGGGCAACAGTTTTTTTTAATCTGACGTTGTATAAAAGCTCTTTTTCTAATTTTTTTATTGATTCATTAAAAAGTTCATCTTTTGTTAATTCTTTTTTTTGTTTGCCAAAATAAACGGCGTTTTCCTTTTTGTCTTTTTTTTGCGTCAGATCGCTTGTTTTTTTGTCTTCTGTATCGCTTACCTCCACATGATTTGGGTTTAGGAGAACATTTTCTATGTCCGATCGGAATTTTTCGTATTCAGGATAATCAACCAAGAGCTTAAAAAGGCTATCGTGCGCTCTTTTTAAACTGTCAGGGGTTCCGAGTGAAGCGTATTTCATTATTAAACTAAATCCATCCCTTGCGGCTTGACCCTTTTCATCTTGTGGCAATGTACTTATGAATTGCTCAATCCTTTTTTGAACAAATTCCTTTGTTTGACTGTCTTGGTTACTCATAGATTAGTTGGCGTGGTTGGGTTTCCTGTCTGTATTGGTTGTTGATCAGGAGTTATTTCCGGATTTAATTGTTGGGGAGTTTTGGCAAGCGGTGCTTCATCCGTTGGTTTTTCGCTTGATTCCGTTTCTGCCTGTTTTTGCATTTTTTCAAGCTCTTGAGGATTAGATGTAATTAGCGTGTGCTCAAAAGGAGCAGCAATTACTTTTATAGCAACGTGACTTTGTCCTGCAAAAAATAATCCTTCACCGATGTCTGCGGAAAGCAACAACTCCTTTTCTCCTTGAGAAAGATAAAATATTTGAGCAATATGGTCAATTTCGGTAGTGCTTTGCTTTAAAAGCACTTGAATTGATGAATTGGATAAAACAGCTTTCCCGTAGTCTGTTGATAAAAAGTCCTGAACATCCTGCGTTGCTGTGGTAAGCGCAAGATAATATTTTCTTGATCTTTTGGCTATTCCATAAACAAACGAAGCTGAATCCTGATATTTCATTATGTACCAAGCTTCATCTAAGATAAGCAATCTCTTTTTAAGATTCTTTTTAACTTTTGTCCAAACAAAGTCCAAAATTATATGCATTGCAACCGGTCTTAATTCTTCCTCCAGGGTTTTAATATTAAATACGGTAAAAGGATTCTTTATGTCAAAGTTAGATTGTTGATTAAATATGCCATTTAAGCTTCCTTTAATGAATTTTTCAAGTCTTAAGGCAAGTTCTCTTGCGGCAGGATCTTCCATTCCCAAAAGTACTTTGTATAAGTCCTCCATAAGTGGAGGTTGTTTTTTTTGAGTTGAAGGATCTGCGGTAATTCCTTTTTGTCTGTATGTTTCTACCAGAGCTCTATCAAGTATCGCGTCGTGGGCAGGATCAAGATTGCCCATAATTATTCTTAGCAAGCCGTGAAGAGATAATATTTTTAAGCCGAGTTCGTTTTCCCCTTCTTCGTAAAGACCAGAAAGATCAAAAGGATTAATTTTTACCGGCTCAGACGGAGTAAAAGAAACATGCTCCCCTCCTAATGTTTTTGTCAGCGCTTCGTATTCTCCTTCCGGATCAATAATTATTACTTCTGTGCCAAACATAAATTGTCGCATCGCTTCAAGCTTAATAAGATATGATTTTCCGGAACCTGATTTACCAAAAACTACTTCATTTGCATTTTCCAGTGTGTATCGATCAAAAATAACTAGTGAACCGTTTTGTTCGTTGATGCCATACATTACTCCGCGATCCTGCGTTAAAGTAGCAGAGGTAAACGGAAAGGTAGAAGCAAGAGAAGTTGTGTCCATGTTTCTGGTTATGAATAATCTGTCTTGACCAATTGGAATTGTTGACTTAAACCCGTCTTCCATCTGAAGGGTAGCGGTTTTAGTAATCATCATAATGGAATTAAGTATTGAGTTTAGTCTTTTTGATGCTTCGCTAAGATCATCAAGATTATCCGAAGATAAAGTTATATACAAACTGAACTGGAAAAATCTTTCAACTCCTTTTGCAAGTTGCTCTTGTATTTCCAGTGCGTCATCAAGTGCTGCTCTTACTTTTGGATCAACAACTTTTCCCTCCTCGATTTCGGAGGAAATAGTCGCTTCCATTTCGGCAATTTTTCTTCTTAAATCTGCCAGAACATCGGAGGCAGAGGTTGGGTAAATAAACATTGATACATTCATTGAATGGTCAAAGTCAATTAAAGGCTGTAGCCAGTTTGGAGAAACATAACGTGGGTATCCTACTACAAAAAACGTACGATAGTATAAATCTCCAACGCGGATATATTTAAAATCTACTTCAACCGATGGGGGAGCAATTACATCAACTAAAGAAACCATTCCTTTTTCAAGCTTTTTAATACCGGGACCTTTTGTGTTTTGCTGAACAGGGATTATTGGTTGTTGTTTTGTTTTCTTGCCAAATATTTTCATTTTTCTTCCTTTCTTACAATAGCTGTTTTTATATTTTCGGTTATCTGGTTTGTTTCGATATGGGCATCGTTATAAAGCTCGTAATAAAGTTTAACCAATTCCTCTTTTTCTAGCGTTTTTGCTCCAAGGCTAAGCCTTGCGAGTTGAGCGTGAATCGTATCAAGCTTTGTATGCAAAGATGCTTTTGCCTCTTCGATAAAAGAGTTTTTCCCCGACTGTTTTTTTACCGTTGCATTTGCAGCTACGGTTGCAGCTCCTTTTTCAAGATACGAATAGGGTATGCAGATATAAAAATTTTTGTCCAGCACGATATTTACTTTAACCAATTCCTGCACAAAATCTCTATACAATTTAATTTGACTTGCTAGCATTTCGTTTTGGGTATTTTTGGCTTCGTTGTCTAATAGTTTTAAGTATGAGCTAATATCTAGCTTTTTACTCCTAATAATAATTTCTATTGGAAAAGAAAGTGAGTTTAGAAGCGACGCGTAGGAATATATTTTTGTATTTTGCTCTTCAAGCGATAAAAGCGCAAAATTTGTCGCTCTAACTTCAATAATAGAACAGGCACTATTTCCGGACAGAAGAACAATATCGTCAATAATATCAATAATTTCCGTAAATTTTTGAGTTGTTGAGTGTATTTTTTGGGCAGAATCTTTCATATATTAATTACCGAATAAACTTTTTCTTAATTCTTCTCGCTCATCAATAGAAATTACTTCAATCGGCAAGATTATTTCTCCGGTTGCCTGAAATTCAACAGAATCGAATCTATGTTTTTTTTCCGGATCCTCAAAGTCAATGGTGTATATGCCGTTGGACAAAGGAGTTGCTGATGCAAATTGCCCAAGCGGGTTAGTCTTAAAAGCCCGGACTGGGTTTCCTTCCTCGTCTTTTACCTCAACTAAAATATTCGGTAGAGGATTGTTTCTTGAGTCTTTTATAATACCTGTTAAAACATTTGGAAAATCAGTAGAAATAGGAAGTCCTACGCTTTTGCCCATTTCTTTTGGAATGCTTCTAACATGTTTAGTTTGTTTTATTTGCGGCTCAGGGATCGCCATGCTTGGGGTGTAAACTTTTTTATTTTGTACCTCAAGTTTTTTTTGAAGTTCCAATAATTGATTTTCTAATTGTTGTTTTTGAAGCATAGTTTCATTTAAGATCTTTTCAAGTTCAGTTACTTTTTGGTGCGCTGCCTCATACTCTTTGGATCCTGTTTTCTCCGAAACTTCTTTTTGCTTTGCTTCCTCAAGTTGTTTTTGAAGAATTACAGCTTCTTTCTGAAGCTCTTCTTCTTTTTCTTCCGGTTCTTCTTTAGCTTCTTTGGTTGGCATATCAACCGGTTTTGGTGGTTCCACTACAGTTTTTAAATTGTTTTTGCCAAAAATTGCAGCAAATGGATTAGGAAGAGAAAAAGAGCTGTCATCTTGCAGGGTCTTGGCTTGAATTATTGGGTTAGAAATATTATTCAAGGTTTGCAAAAATGATATTTCTTTTTCGTCCAATTTATTTTTAGGAGTTTTTGGTAGCGAGGATAAAAATGACTTGAGCTTTTCTTCCGAAATTGCGGGTTGAACAGGAGAGTGAGCCATTATTGCGCCTTGTTTTAATGTCCCAAACTCGGGAAAATAAAGATCTGCTCCGTTTTTTTGATAAACAAATTGAGTTGGGTTAAAAAGTGCCTTTGAAAAATTGCCAATCATTACATCCAATGGTCTTCCCTCTATTGGCAAAAAAGCAAAGCTTGCTCCGATTCCGGCTACTACAAGCGCAATCGGAAGTTTTATCAAAAGCAAAAACGGCATAGCAGTAATAATCCAACCTAAAATTACGCCTGTTGCAAGATATGCAAACTGTTTGACAGTCATATTGCCGATTAGTTTAAACTGAAAGCCTGTTATATCTTGAGGAATAGGGTGATTTTCCATATAAAACTACTGTATAACGTGAAAAATTTGCTTTCAAGATTATCAAACTAGGTCAAACAACAATTAAAATGTATCTAAAAACCGTGAAAAATGCAATATAGAAAAACAATAATAATTTATGTAATTATTTCTTTTAGAAAAAGAGGATTAGGAACAGTTATTAAACCCAAAATAATTAATACATTCGGCTCCTGTTATATAGGCGATAATTTTTATTATTAAAAAAGATAAAAAGATTACCAATAAGCCGATAATTGCATAGGTTAAAGTTTTTTTTGCTTGATCAATTTTCTTTTGATCTCCGCCTGATGTTATAAAGCTGATTCCGGATAAAATAACAAAAATTAAGGCAACACTTCCCGATAAAATCAAGAGCCAATTAACAACTTGACCAAATACAACCGGAAGGCATTGAAGAGTTGCAACTCCGTCTACCATACAGTTTGACCAAGAAGCTCCGCCTGAAGTTCCTCCTGTGGAGCCGGTTCCAGGATCAGCTTTGGCGATAAGGTTAATAAAAGTTGCCAACATAAAGATAGATTAACAAAAGAAATATTAATTTACAATACGCTTTGTTATAAAGTCGGGAGTTCTAGATTATTGATGCTTGGGAGACCAAATACACTTAGTATAATGCTTATTATTAAGTAAGAAAGAAATACTACGATTAATCCAATAATAGCAGCTACTATATGACTTCTTGCTGCTTCTACTTTTCCTTTATCTCCACCGGATGTGACCCATCTGATACCACCATATATTAAGTATCCAAGAGCAGCAACAATTGCTAATATAAATGCGGTATTAATTATTACACCGATTATTTTTCCAAAATCTCCAGCTTTAAGCTCGCATAGAGTTTGAGATATTCCTCCACCTTCGCAAAGATTAATGGTCTCTGCAAACGCAAATGGAGCCAGTGTTAAATAGGTTGCTGCTGAGGTAATAATTCCTACAGTTTTTTTCATTTATAATTTAATGCTAGTATTAAATTCCTGTCTTGTCAAGTACTTTTATATAAAATTATTAATTCCGAATAGTCCTCCGATAATATTTACAATTAAATACGCTAATAAAACAACTACCAACCCGGCTACGGCATAAAATAATTTTTTTCTTGCTGCTTGCAATTTTTGTTTATCGCCCTCTGATGTCATCCACTGAAATCCTCCGTAGATTAAAAAGCCTAAAGCCAGAATAATAGCAACTATATATAATATATTTACTCCGACACCGATAATTTTTTCAAGAGTACCTGCTCCACCGGTTGGAATTCCTTGTGGTCCTGTAATCTCTTGTCCTGCAATATTTAAAACGATCTCCTTCATAAATCAGCTGAATCCGGGTATTTTTAAAATATCAACACCAATTACCTGAAGTATAACAAGGGAAAAGATTATAAACAATAATCCAACAATAGCTGCTGTTAAAGACTCTTTTGCTCCCTGCATTTTTTCCGGGTTTCCTCTTGCCAAAATAATTTTGTAACCAGATAGAATGATTAAGATTAATGCAATTCCCCCGGAAAGACTTAAAAGGACACCGAATAAAGATTTAATAAAAGACGCTGCATCTGTTCCTAATGTTATTCCAAGCCCAGTATCTATGGATAAACATTTTCCGCCATCTCCCAACTCTGAACAATGCGCAGTAATCGGAGGAAGATTATCAAAAAGGTTATCAATAAATACTTTCCCCTCATTGCTTTCTTCTCCTAAAACATTTAGAACGATCCAGTCTTTATTATTGCCTTCAAAAACATATATAGTTTGATCTCCAATTGCCTTATCTGGAACCTTAAGTTCTATTTTACATTCAGGCTCATCTAGACATTGCCTTAAATTGTCCGATCCGCCCTGGAACCTGTATTTATAAGTCCCGCTTTTGTTGTTATGGATTGTCAATGTAACTGTCTCTCCAGGATTTGCTTTTGAAGGATCGATTGACAACGTGAATGGAGCATTATGTTCTTGATCTAAATAAAAAGTTCTATAGGTCTCGACATGTTCTTTTTGTTTATTGGTTGCATAAAGTCTATAGACAGCGCCTCCTGTTCCAAAAATATCAAATTTTTCCACTTTAAATTGCGCTTTAATTTTCCAATTTTTCCCCCCATCATTACTAAAACAAGATTGTTGAACAAATGATGATCCTTGATGAGATAGGTCGCATGTTGAAGACTTTCTGTTAATTTTATACTCCAATTTCCATTCATGTTTTGAAGATTTAAAAACATTACTGGTTGATTCATTCTCTACCAAAATTAAGAGTTGATATTCTTCATCTGGTTTTGGCGCTGGTAATTGTCCCCCTCTTGAGTAATAAAGTGTTGTTTGAGTTTGAGCAGTGCTTACTTCTCCCCAAATAGCATCAGAAATATCTAGTTCAACGTTTATAATGTCACCGTTTTTTACATTAGTTTTATCAATCGTTAGCGCAACTCCGCTTGCATGAACAGGGTTTTTAAAAAACAGGAAAAAAATTAAGATTAAGATTGAAAATAGAATTCTTTTCAGGACAGGCATAATTAAATCGTAATTTAAAAAGTCTGTAAAAGCAAGTTTTAAGAAGTAAATTTAAGTCCCCGGCCTTTTACTGTTTGAAGATGCTTTGGATTATTTGGGTCATCTTCGATTTTTTTTCTGACCCGAAAAATAAGTTGATCCAAAGCCTGATCAGTTACTCCCGCTGTTGTTTGAGTATCCTTCCAAACAGCAGAAATTATTTCGTTTCTTTCTAAAATTTTTTCATGACTATCGATTAAAAATTTTAATAATCTAAATTCAAGAGTAGTGAGAGCATCGGATAAAACAATCTCACCTTTTTTAACTTGGTTTGTATTTTGATCGTAAATTATTTTATCCGAGGCGATTTTTATAAGCGCATTATTTTTATCAAGAAACATTTCGAGTAGAGGAATTGAAATTTTCCCATTTTTTATTAAACCTATTTTTTCAAGTAGGTTAAGCTGTTCAAGATTAATCTTTTTAGCCATAGACTTTTGCTCAAACGGCGTTAAAAAACTCCAGATCTCAAAAAGACAGGCTTTAATTTGTTTTCTTTCTATTAAAAAATCAGCAATATTTTCTTTTGGAAAATCAGAGCTTGTTACAATTTCTGTAGCAAGTCTCGTAAGCTTACTGTGTCCTCCGGTAAGGCTAATTAATTTTTCAATTAATTCTTTTTTAATTTTTTTACCCGAGACCTTTTCCAAATACGAAATTCTAAAATCCAGCCCGATTTTGTCTTTAATATTTAAATAGACAATTTTATCAGCAATAAATTCGTAAAACTGGTTTAATATTTCGGTAATTAAGGTTTCTTCAAGCGGTCTTGTCAGTGAAAATATTGAGGCAAAACGGTATTTAGCTTTATTTCTTAAAATTCTAAGATTTGCAAAAAACTCGCTTGAAATAACCGGGATGTACTCATCGAAACGATCAAATAAAAAAATAATCGACAATTTTTTTTCGATAGACAAGCAATCAAAAGCTTCTTTTAAACCCTGAAAAAGAACAAGTTCGTCGTTTAAGCTAAGATGTTCCTTAAAAATACGGTGAATTTCCCTATGTTCATTGATTAACTCTCTGTCTCTTAATGAATCGGCAAGAGACAAAAAAATATATTTATTTACGTCAAAAAGCGATCGGTTTTTAACCTCGGAAAAATTCATATAAACAAAATGAACATTTTTTTGATTTTCTCCCAAATGCTTAACGCGGATTTTGTGATTATAGGCAAGCATCCTTAACAGATTTGATTTACCTGATCCAGGAAGACCAATTAATTGGCAGGAATTTCCCTCTTTTAGAAAATCTAAAATTTTCTGTATTTCTTCAAAACGGGAATCCTCAGGATAAAGGGATTCAAAATGAGTAAAACCATTATTGTTTGATTGTTTCATTG
>Ga0302253_1000656_pt1 | contig 26475 bp, 15 predicted proteins | sample AAG_RA_Trp_MG_FD_193537 | JGI IMG/M metagenome (GOLD analysis project Ga0302253, IMG submission 193537) | Enriched activated sludge microbial communities from anaerobic digester in WTTP, New Holstein, Wisconsin, United States - AAG_RA_Trp | ecosystem: Engineered > Bioreactor > Anaerobic >...
CCGCACCCTCGCGGACGAGGCGGTGCAGGGCAGCGGGCTGGGCGAGGATGCCGCGCGCGTCTTTCTCGACCTCGCCTCGCAAGAGAAGGCCCACGCCCGCATGATCGTCGCCGCCATGGCCCGTTTCGGTGAGGAAGGGGCGGATGCCACGGCCTGATTGCAGTCATCCCATGGCAAGTGGAGTCCGACCCGATGACGGGCGACACGCGGAGGGGGCGACGGCTGCCCCCACGGGTTCATGCCCTCCGGTGGAGGGCGTGACAGACGGCGTGCAGGATGCATCGCCGGGGACACGCGGACTGCAAGGGGATGCTGCCCGTGCCGTGGTCGCCCTTGCCCGGTGTTCAGGCTATGACCGCCTCGCGGTCGAGGCTGCCGTGGGTGCCGTGCTCGACGCATCTGGGTGGCGACCGGCCCGCGGTGCCCGGGTGCTGGTCAAGCCCAACCTGCTACGGTTTCAGCCCGGCGGGCTGTGTTGCACGCATCCTGAAGTGGTGCGCGCCGCCTGTGTCTGGTTGCAGGCCCATGGCGTGCACGTGACCGTGGGCGATTCTCCGGCCTTCGGGACGGCGCAGGGCGTTGCGGCGCGCATCGGCCTCGCGGACGCGCTGGCCCCCCTCGGGCTTGCCGTCATCCAGCTTGATGGGCCGCGACAGGTCGAGGTGGCGGACGGCGGCGGAGGAACGACCACCATAGGCGTCTCGCGACACGCACTGGACGCAGACGCCATCCTTTCGGTCCCTCGCCTCAAGGCCCATTGCCAGATGCGGGTGACATGCGCCGTGAAGAACCTCTTCGGTTGCGTGTGCGGCGTGCGCAAGGCGTTGGCGCATACCACCCATGGTGCTGATACGCGGGTCTTCGGCGGCCTTGTGGCGGACATCTTCGCGGCATTGCCCCCTGTGGCGGCCTTGTGCGATGCTGTCACCTGCATGCATGTCACCGGCCCTGCGGGGGGCGAACCCTTCGACCTGGGCCTTATGGGGGCCTCGGTGTCGCCTGCGGCACTGGATGCCGTGTGCTGTTCGGTCATCGGCCTCGACCCGTCTGTGGTGCCCCTGTGGGGCGAGATGCGCCGCAGAGGGTTTCCCGGTACAGACCCCGCCGACATGGACTATCCGCTTGAGGGGCCTTCTGCGTTCGACGGGAGGGGCTTCGTGGTGCCCGGTGTGCTCAAGGATGTGAGCTTCGCCCCCGGCGTGCTGCTGCGCAGCCTGTGCCGCCGTGTCCTGTCGTCGTTGCGCGGGTGACGGCATCGGCGCGGGGTGCGTGTACCGTCCCTCCCTCGTTCCCCTGACACGAGAAGGCGGCGAAGGTGTCGCCACCCTCGCCGCCTGGTCTTCATCATTCCGGAGTGTGGGCATGGCGTGCGCCTCACCCCGTCCCCCATGCTGGCGTACGGCCACCCCCCGGCAAGCCGTGCGCCGTTCCGTCATGCGTCGTTCTTGAGTGCGTTGATGAGCTGATGCAACTCTTCGGCCTGTTCCGCAAGGTCGCGGATGTCGTTGTTGGCGGCGCGTATGAGTTCGCCGCTGTCACGGGCGATGCGGTTGATGTCCTCCACGCTGCGGGTGATTTCCTCGCTGGCGGCGGACTGCTCTTCAGCGGCGGCGGCGATGGCCTGTACCTGCCCTGCGGCGTCATGGGCCGTGCGGACGATTTCCTTCAGCAGGTCGCCGGAGGAGGAAGACAGGCGCGCTGCCCCGTCGATGGCGGAGACGGCTTCGTCCATGGAGTCGACGTTGGTGCGGGCCAGTCCCTGTATGGCGCGGATGGAGTCGCCCACCTCCTTGGTCGCACCCATGGTCTTTTCGGCAAGCTTGCGGACTTCATCGGCCACGACGGCGAAGCCGCGTCCCGCTTCACCCGCACGGGCCGCTTCGATGGCGGCGTTGAGGGCCAGCAGGTTGGTCTGGTCGGCGATGTCGTTGATGACGTTCATGACATGCCCGATGGCCTCCGACTGCTGCCCGAGGCGGTGCATGTTGTCCTTCAGCCCCGTGGCAAGCTGCTTCAGGTCCTCCATGGCCTTCACGGTGCGGCTCACCATCTCGGCGCCGTTCTCGGCCTGTGCACGCGAAGAGTCGGTCTGTTCGGCGGCGCGCCCTGCGTTGCGGGCCACTTCAAGCACGGTGGCGTTCATCTCTTCCATGGCGGTGGCCGTCTCGCCGATGCGGGCAAGCTGGTTGTCCGTGCCGCGGTCGATGTCTCCGGCCCTGCGTTCGAGGTCGCTGGTTGCACCGTTGATGCGCTTCACAACACCTTCGAGACGTGACGCCGCTGTCAGCATGCCCTCTCTGGTGGCTGCTGCGGCCTTCATGCGCGCCTCGTCGGCCTGACGGGCCGCGTCACGGGCGACATCGGCCTGCCTGTTGGCTTCGGCCTCCTTGGCCTTGATGTCGTCCATGTTGGTGCGCAGTGTGGCGACCATGCTGTTGAGGGCCTTCTGAAGTTGGGCCACTTCGTCGCGACCCTGTTCCACGATGCGGATGTCGAGGTTGCCGGCGGCGACTCCCTGCGCCGCGCCCGTGGCCTCGCGTAACGGGCGCACGATACCAGTGATGATGAGCACACACAGCGGAATGACGCCAAGCACGAGGACGGCTGCGATGATGAGGAACAGGCGCGTGACTTCGTCTGCGACCACGTCGCCCATGTCCTTGCTGATGGCGGTCTTGGTGGCGTCGATGTTGTCGATGTAGACGCCCGTGCCTATCCAGTAGTCGGTGCCGGGAATGGCTTCGGCGTAGGCAAGCTTGGGCTGGTCGCCCTTGCCGGGCTTGTCGAAGACGTACTCGACGAATCCGCCGCCCTGTGCGGCGCGCTGGGAAAGTTCGCGGACGTAGAACACGTTGTTCTTGTCCTTGGCACCGCCAAGGTCCTTGCCCTGCACTTCCTTCTTGGTCGGTAGCGCGACGTTGACCGTGCCCCTGTAGACGAAGAAGTAGCCCGACTTGTCCTTCTCGAAACGGATGCCGTCGATGGCCTTGCGGATGGCCGCCACCTTCGCCTCGTCATCGGTGAGGTGCGCCGTGAGTTCGCCAAGGGCGAGGCTGGCGGAATGCGTGGCCACCTGGAGTTTCATCTTCTCCTGTTCGAGCATGACCTTCTGCGTCTCTTCGACGCCCAGGCCCGAGACCTTGTCGATGGTGTGATGGTAGGCGGCCATGACGCCGCCGACGAACAGGACCATGAATACCAGTAGCGCAATGACGCGCGTGGCGATGGAATAGTTACGCAGCATGGGTACCCCGGGGTGGTATGCATGTTGATAGTGCAGGACATGATGCCCTCATGACCAGCCTGACACAACGGCGTATGGATGCAAGGCCGTTAGTCTATCATTCGTCACATAGGCGATGAAGTTGAGGGCTGCTGGCGCATGACGAAAAAAAAGGGGGCCGTCGCGACGGCCCCCCGTTGGTCGATGTCGTGCTATTTCAGGTTCTCGGCCAGCAGTTCGGCAACGTGGCCGACCTTGACCTTGCCGCCGCGCTTCTCCATGCCGCCGCGAAGCTGCATGATGCACCCGGGGCAGTCGGCCACGAGGCGACCTGCGCCTGTGGCTTCGACGTTGTCGAGTTTCTTGCGCAGGAGTTCCGCCGAGAGTTCGGGGAACTTGGCGGAGAACGTCCCGCCGAAGCCGCAGCACACGTCCTCTTCTTCGGCCTTGCAGTAGGTCGCGCCGGAGGCGGCGATGAGGTTGCGGGGCTGTTCCACCACACCAAGACCACGGCACAGGTGGCACGAGCTGTGGTAGGCGACCTTCTCGTTGGAGCCGCCCTTGAAGGCATCGGACTTCATGCCGAGCACGTCATGGACGAACGAGCTGAAGTCGATGATCTTGCTGGAGAACTGGCGCACGCGGGTGGTCATCTCGGGATGCCCTGTGAGCAGCTTGGGGTAGGTCTCCTTCAGGTGCGAGGCACACGAGGCGCACAGGGTGACGATGTAGTCGTACCGTGCCGCGTCGAAGGCCATGACGTTCTGGCGGGCCACTTCGATGGTGGCTTCGCGCTCGCCCATCATCTGCACGGGCAGGCCGCAGCAGCTCTGGTCCATGGGGAAGTCGATGTCCACGTTCTGGCTGGCGATGACCTTCACGGCGGCCTTCATCTGCTCGGGGTAGACGAAGTCCTGCACGCAACCCGAGAACAGCGCGATGCGCAGCTTGGGGTTGGCGATGCGCGGGCGCACGGTCTCCCATTCGTCACGGAAGGGCTTGTCGGCGATGGCGGGCAGCGCCTTGAAGCCATGGTCCTTGGCGAATATCTGCGGCAGGTGGCGGATGTAGGGGGTACCGCCCGTGACGGGCTTCTGCGCCCACTTGGCGAAGCGCAGCAAGGTGTGGAACAGCTTGCGGTTCTTCAGCATCTTGCCCATCAACGTGGTCTCGACGGGCATGCCCTCCTCTTCGTTCAGGCGGGCGCGGATTTCCTTGATCAGGCGCGGCAGGTCGATGCCACCGGCGCAGATGTGCTTGCACGACTCGCAGTTGATGCAGTTCTGCACCAGGTTGCGGGCCTTGTCGCGACCATGGAAGAAGTAGGTGAGGATGAGGCCGATGGCGCCGATGTAGATGTGGCCCATCTTGTGGCCGCCAACCAGACGGTAGACCGGGCACACGTTGGCGCATGCGCCGCAGCGCACGCAGCGCAGTACCTGCGAGAACAACGGGTCTTCGGCGAGGGCACGGCGACCGTTGTCGAGGAACACGATGTGCATCTCCTTGCGACCGTCGACACAGGCTTCGCACTCGTTGGCGCCGCCGATCCACGTCACATAGGAGGTGATGGCCTGACCGGTGGCGTTGCGGGGCAGCACCTTCAGCGAGCGCAGGGCGTCGTGCAGGGTGGGCACCAGCTTGTCGAGACCGGCAAGGGCCACGTGCACGCGGGGCAGGGTGGTGACGAGACGGGCGTTGCCTTCGTTGGTGACGAGGCCGATGGTGCCGGTCTCTGCCACGGCGAAGTTGGCGCCGGAGATGCCCATGTCGGCGGTGGCGAAGTGGGTGCGCAGTTCACGGCGTGCCACCTTCACCAGACGCTGGATGTCGACTTCCTGCTTCTGCTTGGTCACTTCGCTGAACAGGTCGGCCACCTGATAACGCGACAGGTGGATGGCGGGCATGACCATGTGCGAGGGGCCTTCATGGCGCATCTGGATGATCCATTCGCCAAGGTCGGTCTCGATGACTTCGACGTTGTCCTCTTCGAGGCGGTGGTTGAGGTGGGTCTCTTCCGCCGTCATCGACTTGGACTTGATGGCCTTCTTGCAGTTGTTGTCACGCGCGATGCGGGCGATGATCTCGTTGGCTTCGGCGGCGGTGCGTGCAAGGTGCACCTTCACGCCGCGCTTCTCGGCCTCGGCCTTGAACTGGGCGTAGAGGGCGTCCATGTTCTTGGCGGCGTGGTCCTTCGCGTCGGCCACTTCGGCGATGATGGCCTTCTCGTCGATGTCCTTGAAGGCGTTGGCGCGGCTGGCGCGGTAGGCCACGGCGAACTTGTCCATGGCGTTGCGCAGGAATTCGTTGTCCAGCGACTCCTGCAGTTCCTTGCGGTATTCCTTCAGCGTCTTGCTGTTCTGCATGGTTTAGCCCTCCACCAGGATGAGATGCAGTTCGAGGGGCCCGTGTACGCCGAGTGAGAGCACGCGCTCGATGTCGGCGGTACGGCTGGGGCCGGAGATGAAGGCGGTGTAGTGGGGCTTGCCGGTGCCCATCAACTCGTTGAGGGTCGCCTCGGCATCGTACGAGGTGGCGACGATCTTCGACTTGGGCAGCACGGCCACATGGAACTCGCTGATCATGGAGGCAAGGCGCAGTTCTTCGCTGTTGGAGCTGACCACGCAGGTGCCGGTCTCGGCGATGCCCATGGTCACATGGGTGAAGCCGATGTCGATGCCCGCAAGGTGCTTGCGCAGACCTTCGCGCACGCAGGCGATGCCACGCTCTTCGCAGAGCTTCGCGAAGGCATCGTATTCCTTGTCGCTGAGGTTGGGCGCGGCGATGATCTTCTTCTGCTTCATCTCGCAGAGGGCTTCGGCGTTGTCCGAAAGCTTCTCTTCACAGCCGGAGATGAGCAACTGGCAGGCTTCCTTCTTCTCACAGATGTCCAGGGCGTAGGCGAAGGCTTCGTTGATGTCCTTCAGTTCTACGACGGTCGCGGCGATCGCCTCGGCTTTCTCACGCATGAGCCGGGCGAGGTCCTGGTTACCACTCATCGGTTCTCTCCCTTGGGGATGCCAGTTTGCGCCAGCAGTGCCGCACGATCGAGCGCACCCGCGACGATGTCCGCGCCGCGACGTATGGTGACAAGGTCGCGCAGCTTCTGGCTGTTGAGGATTTCTTCCATCTTGCGGGCGACGGTGTACGTGTCTTCGCGGACCACGATCACCGGAGCCCCGTGTTGTTCCGATCGCTGTCGTATGAGTTCATCGGGCGGCATGTTCCCGGTGAGGACGAGACACGGGCACTGTCCTTCCAGGGCCACGAGTTGCAGGTCCGTGCGGTCGCCGCCGACGATGGTGGCGGTGTTTGCGTGACGGCGGAAGTGGCTCATGAAGTTCTCGACCTGCATGGTGCCGATGAGAAAGCCTTCCACGAGGCGTTGCGAGCCCTTGCCGCCGCACACGAGCCTGCCCCCGAGCCTCACGGCGAGGTCGGAGGCACGAATGGCGTGCAGCAACGGGTCGTGCGGCACAAGGCCGAGTACGCGGACGCCGTGTTCCGCGAGATAGGGCACGAGCACCTCTTCGGCGTCGCGCTGGTACGATTCGGGAAGGTCGTTCAGCAGCACGCCCGCCAGCCTGTCACCGAGCACGTCGGCGGCGTAGAGGATGGCGTCGTGGTCGATGCCTCCGCCTTCGGGGTGCGGGTGGTAACGTTCGACGAGCACCACCCGCAGGTCGAGACGGCGCACCAGTGCGAGGCCGTCAAGCCCGCGGGCGCGTCCGGTGTGGAACAGCGAACCTGTACCGCCGACGAGCATGACGTCGCGCCCTCGGGCGAGTGCGGTGTAGGCTGCGCCCACACGTTCGAGCGCGTTGCCGCCGCGTAGCGACATGGCGCGGATGTTGGCGGGTTCGACGACGGGGGTGACCACTTCGGGGTCGGCGTTCTGGCCCAGCACCTCCTGGACGAGCATGGCGTCGATGTCGCCCGTGCGGTCGTCGACCATGCGGGGGCGCTGACCGTAGGGCTTCATGTAGCCCACGGAACGTCCGTCGCGCCCGAGTACGAGCCCGAGGGCCATGCAGGCGAGGTTCTTGCCTGCTGCCGCTGCCGTGGAGCCTATGTAGATGCCGACCATGCCGTCTCCCGTTGCCGGACGCGTCGCGCCCGGAAAGCACGGTGCGGGGCGCGGCGTTGCCGCGCCCCGTCCGTGGCTGATGCGTTAGCCTGTGTGAACCTAGCCCTTGAGCACGTCGAGGGTCGCCTGTGCGATTTCCAGTTCTTCGTTGGTGGGCACCACGAGAACGGCGACGCGGCTGCCGTCGGGGCTGATGTGGCGGGGCTGACCGTTGCGCACGGCGTTGCGTGCGGGGTCGACGGCGATGCCCAGCGAGTCGAGACCGGCGCACACTTCGGCGCGCACGAAGTCGTCGTTCTCGCCGATGCCGGCGGTGAAGACCACGGCGTCGACACGACCGAGAACGGCGTAGTAGGCACCGATGTACTTCTTGATGCGGTAGGTGAACATCTCGAAGGCAAGCTGCGCGCGTTCGTTGCCGTTCTCACGGGCGGCGTGCAGGTCGCGCATGTCGTTCATGCCGCACACGCCCTTGAGGCCCGACTGCTTGTTCATCAGCGTGTCGGCTTCGGCGGGCGAGAGGTTCTTCTTCTCCATGAGGAAGGGCACGATGGCGGGGTCGATGTCGCCGCAACGGGTACCCATCATCAGGCCTTCGAGAGGCGTGATGCCCATGGTGGTGTCCACGCACTTGCCGTTCTTCACCGCAGCCATGGAACAGCCGTTGCCGAGGTGGCAGGTGATGATGTTCAGCTCGTCGAGCGGCTTGCCGAGGTACTGCGCCGTACGCTTGGTGATGTAACGGTGCGAGGTTCCGTGGAAGCCGTAGCGACGGATCTTCAATTCCTCGTACAGCTCGATGGGCAGCGGGTAGAGGTAGGCCTTGGCGGGCATGGACTGGTGGAACTCGGTGTCGAACACGCCCACGTTGGGCAGGCCGGGGAAGAGCTCCTCAGCCACTTCGATGCCCGCGAGGTTGGCGGGGTTGTGCAGCGGGCCCAGCGGGATGTAGTCGCGGATGACGCCCTTGGCCCAGTCGTCGATGCGCACCGACTGCTTGATCTCCTCGCCGCCGAGCAGCACGCGGTGCCCGATGGCACCGATCTCGGACTTGTCCTTGATCACGCCCTTGTCGGCGTCGGTGATCAGTTCCACGACGCGCTTCATGCCTTCCACATGGTTGGTGAAGGGCTGCTCGAAGGTCAGCTTCTCCTCACCTTCGGCATCGGGGCGTATCTTGTGGGTGAGCTTGCCCATGGGCTCGCCGATGCGCTCGACGAGACCGGAGCACAGAGGTACCTCGCGCTCCATGTCGATGAGCTGGTACTTGATGGACGAGCTGCCGGAATTGATGACCAGTACGTTCATGGTAGTCCTTGTCCTTGCGAAGGCTTTAGATCAGGCCCTTTTCGGCCTGGGCCTGTATGGCCGTGATCGCGACGGTGTTCACGATGTCAGCCACCGTGCAGCCGCGGGAGAGGTCGTTGACGGGCTTGTTGAGGCCCTGGAGCACCGGGCCGATGGCCACGGCACCGGCGGCGCGCTGCACCGCCTTGTAGGTGTTGTTGCCGGTGTTCAGGTCGGGGAAGATGAACACGGTGGCCTGACCGGCGACAGTGCTGCCGGGCAGCTTGGTGCGCGCCACGTCCATGTCGATGGCGGCGTCGTACTGCAGCGGGCCTTCCAGCAGCAGTTCGGGGGCGCGCTCCTTGGCGATGCGGGTGGCCTCGATGACCTTCTCCACGTCGGCACCCTTGCCGGAACTGCCGGTGGAGTACGAGAGCATGGCCACGCGCGGGTCGACGCCGAAGATACGGGCGGTGTGCGAGGCGCTGATGGCGATTTCGGCCAGCTGTTCGGCAGTGGGGTTGGGGTTCACTGCGCAGTCGCCGAAGACCAGCACGCGGTCCTTGAGGCACATCAGGAACACGCTCGACACGATGGACACGCCGGGCTTGGTCTTGATGAACTCGAAGGCCGGGCGGATGGTGTGGGCGGTGGTGTTGATGGCGCCGGAGACCATGCCGTCGGCATCGCCCTTGTGTACCATCATTGTGCCGAAGTAGGTGGGGTCGTTCATCATGTCGCGCGCCTGCTCCATGCTGATGCCCTTCTTCTTGCGGCACTCGTGGTAGGCTGCGACGTACTCGTCGAACTTGGGCGAGAGGTTCGGCTGGACAATCTGCACGCCGTCCATGTCGAGGCCGAGGTCGCCGATGCGCGAGCCTACGGTGTTGGCATCGCCCAGCAGGATGATGTCGGCCACTTCGCGGCGCACGAGGATGTCTGCGGCACGCAGGATGCGCTCTTCGGCCCCTTCGGGAAGGACGATGCGCATACGGTTGCGCTTGGCCTTCTCGATGAGGTTGAATTCGAACATCTTGGGCGTGATGCGGCTGGACTTGCGGTTGATCAGGCGCGAGCCGAGTTCGCTGCTGTCGATATGACGCTCGAACAGGGCGAGGGCCGTGTTGATCTTGCGGTCGTTGTCCGGCTCGATCTTGCCGTACAGTTCGTTCAGCGTCTGGATGGTCTTGTAGGTGTGGTCCTTCACCGACAGGATGGGGATGGGCACGCCCGTCCAGCCTTCGATGAGGCGATGGACGTTGGCTGCGGGCTCGAGGCCGCCGGTGAGCAGCAGGCCCGAGATGTCGGGATAGGCCGTGGAAAGACGCGAGGCGAGGCTCGAGAGGATGATGTCGGAACGGTCGCCGGGAGTGATGACGAGGCAGCCCTGCGAGACGTAGTCGAGGAAGTTGCCGATCTGCATGGCGGCGATGATGTAGTCGTCCACCAGCGTGTCGAGGCGACCGTGCCCGTAGAGCACCTGTGCGCCGAGCCACTTCTTGACGTCGTTCATGGTGGGCTTGCCGAGGGTGGACTCTTCGGGGAGCACGTACACGGCGAGCGGGTTCGAGCAGTTGACCTTGCACTCGAGGCTCTTGATGATCTCTTCGCGCTCGGCTTCGGTGACGGTGGCGCGGTTGATGACCGCCGTGACCACGTCGAGGCCCTTCTCGTCGAGAAGGTCGATGGTCAGCTGCGTCGAGGCGATGAGCTCTCGGGCGGCCTTCTGCTGGCCGTTGGCCACCACCATGACGGGGCAGCCGAGGTTGGCGGCGATGTCGGCGTTGAGTTCGAACTCGAACGCGGCATCCTTGCCGAGAAAGTCGGTGCCCTCGCAGAGCACGAAATCGTAGGCGTCTTCGAGCTTCTTGTACTTCTTGAGGATGTTGTCCAGAAGGGTGGCGTGCTGACCGTTGTTGATCAGTTCGCGGGCGTCCTGCAGCGAGTACGCGTAGGTGTCCTCGTAGGCGATGTCGAGCCCGAAGTGACGCAGGATGAGATTGATGTCGTGGTCGCGGACGTCGGTGGACGCCTGATTGATGATGGGCCTGAAGAAGGCCACCTTGCGGACGTCGCGCAGCAGCAGTTGCATCATGCCTAGCACCACCGCGGACTTGCCGCTCTTCGACTCTGTCGCGGTGATGTACAGATTGTTGGACATACCTGTCTCCTTTTCCCTTGGGTACCGGTGACGCCGGTCTCTATGGACTGCCGCCGGACCGTCTCCGGCGGCAGTCTTCACGTCCCTCGCGGGACGATGGATGCTACGTGTGCTGCGCTAATCCTAACCGAGCGAATCGGCGTATATCTCGATGCAGTGCTTCACCGCCACGCGGTCGCCGTGCTGCGAGAGCATGTCGGTCATCTGGAGCATGCAGGCGGGGCAACCGGTGGATACCACCTGTGCGCCCGAGTCCACGATGTTCTGACGCTTGCGCTCGCCAATCTGCTTCGACAGGTCGTAGTGGTACAGGTTGAAGCTGCCGCCCGAACCGCAGCAGCGGTCGCATTCCGCCATCTCCACAAGGTCGTACTTGGGGTTCATGCGGATGAGGTTGCGCGGCTGGGCCGTGACGCCGAGCGACTTCTTCATGTGGCACGAGTCGTGGAACGTGACCTTGACGTTGCCCTTCGGCGCGTCGGCGGCCGGGGTCACACCCAGCACATCCACCACGAAGGCGTTCACGTCCATGGTCTTCTTCTCCAGTTCCTCGATCTGCTTGCGCATCTCGAAGGGGTAGTCGCCCATCATCTTGGGCCAGATCTCCTTGATGGTGGCGGTGCAGGTCGCGCACGGCGTCACCAGGTAGTCGAACTTGCCCTTGGCGAAGAGGTCGAGGTTCAGCTTCACCAGCTTATCATACGAGACCCTGTCGCCGGAAGCCAGCGAAGGAATGCCGCAGCAGGCCATTCCCTCGGGCATGTAGACGCCCACGCCGTGGTGGCTGAACACCTTGAGGCAGGCGTCGGCCACGCTGGTGAACATCTTGTCGCCGAGGCAGCCGGGGAAGAAGGCCACCTTCACGCCGCTCTTGCCAGCCGGGGTGTCCAGCGACTTGATGCGGCTGTGCAGCGACTTGGAGGCCAGACCCACGAAGTGACGGTCGCCGATGATGGGCGAGAGTATCTTCGAGCAGGACGAGCCGAGCAGGTCGTTCACCTTGGTGGTGAACAGGCCCTGGAACACCGAGCCCATGTCGAGCAGGGCGTTGAACAGCTTGGGGTTGGTCAGCATCCCGCGCAGGATGGCCTTTTTCACGGGCGAAAGGCCCATGTAGGAGTTCACGATGCAGCGTGCGCGCAGGAAGATGTCCATGATCTTGACGCCGGAGGGACAGTTGGCGCCGCATGAACCGCACAGGAGGCACTTGTTCAGCTTCTCCTGAACGCCTTCGGGGTCGGAGACCATCTCCTTGGCGAGGTTCTCGAGCAGGGCGATCTTGCCGCGGGTGACGTCCGCTTCCTTCATGGTCTCGGCGAACACCGGGCAGACTGCCTGACACATGCCGCACTTCATGCAGGCGACCATGTGGTCGTCCAGCTCCTGAAGCATCTTTGCGAGCTTGGTAAGGTCGGCCATGTCTCTAGGCTCCGATGATCTTGCCGGGGTTGAGGATGTACTTCGGGTCGATGGCGCGCTTCATGTTGCGCGAGTACTCGATGGTGGCCTTCGAGGTCTCCTTCTCCATCCACTTGGACTTGGCGAGGCCGATGCCGTGCTCGCCGGAGAGGGTGCCGTGCAGCGAAAGGGCCACGTCGAAGATCTCGTCGACGGCGCTCTCGACGCGCTCGAACTCGTGCTTGTCGCGGCGGTCGCACAGGATGGTCGGGTGCAGGTTGCCGTCGCCCGCGTGACCGAAGGTGCCGATGGCGATGTTGTGCTTCTTGGCGATGTCGTTGATGGCCTTGACCATGGCAGGAATCTGCGAGCGCGGCACGGTGGCGTCTTCAAGCACGGTGGTGGCGCGGGCGCGGGCGAGGGCGGGCAGGGCGTTGCGGCGGGCTTCCCACAGCTTGAACTTCTCTGCGGCGTCCTTGGCCACGTGCACTTCGGTGGCGCCGGAGGCGTTGAGGGCCTTCACCACGGTGGCGGCGTCGTCTTCGACCTGTGCCGGGTGGCCGTCCACTTCGATGAGCAGGATGGCGGCGGCTTCACGCGGCAGGCCTGCCTTGGTGAAGTCTTCCACGTAGTTGATGGACGACTTGTCCATGAATTCGAGGGTGCAGGGAACCACGTGGGCGGCGATGATGGCGGCAACGGCCTCGGACGCCTTGTTGACGTCGTCGAACACGGCCATCATGGCCTTGGAGGCCTTGGGCGGCGGCACGAGCTTGAGGGTGATCTGGCTGAACACGCCGAGCGTGCCTTCGGAGGCGGCCATGAGACCGGCGAGGTTGTAGCCGGTGACGCACTTGACGGTGCGCGAACCGGTCTTCACCAGACCGCCGTTCACATCGAAGAACTCGATGCCCATGACGTAGTCCTTGGTCACGCCGTACTTCAGACCGCGAAGGCCACCGGCGTTCTCGGCAACGTTGCCGCCGAGGGTGGAGACGGCCTGTGAACCCGGGTCGGGGGGATAGAAGAGGCCGCGCTTGGCGACTTCGGCGGCGAACTTGGCGGTGACCACACCGGGCTCGACAACGGCGTACAGGTCCTGTTCGTTGATCTCGATGATCTTGTTCAGGCTGTTGGTGAGGATGACGATACCTTCGCGCTTGTCGGGGATGGTGCCGCCGGAAAGATTTGTGCCAGCACCGCGCACGGTGATGGGGTGGTCGTTCTCGTAGCAGAGCTTCACGAGCTTGCCGAGCTGTTCGGTCTCGGTGGGACGCAGCACGAGGGCGGGCACGACCTGATCGAGCACGGCCGAGTCGTAGGCGTAGCTCTGGCGGTCGGGTTCGCTGGTGAAGACGTTCTCTTTGCCGATGATGGCTTCGAATTCCTTGATGAGCGATGCGCTGGGCATGGTTCGTTCCTCGCGTCTCGGGTTGCTCCGCCCCGGAGCCGTCAAGGGGCGCAGTGGCGGAGGTATGTTCCGGAGCCGTGCTCCGTGTCTTGCTGGCTGGTTACACAGCCATACAGCAATATGCAAATGGGGGGCGGCCGCGGCTGCCGCCCCCCATGTCAGGCGATGTGTGTACTAGAACAGGTTGGGCAGGAACACGAAGCACATGAGCGACGCGATGATGCCCACAACCAGACCGTACAGCATGAAGGGCCAGAAGGTGCGCTTGAGGATCATGCCCTCGCGGCCGGCAAGGCCGACCACGGCGCACACTGCCACGATGTTGTGGATGCACACCATGTTGCCCATGGCGCCACCCACGACCTGCGCAGCGACGATGATCTGGCGGGGCAACTCGAGCTGAGCCGCAACACCCCACTGGAATTCGGCGAAGAGCAGGTCGGAGACGGTGTTGGAACCGGTGATGAACGCACCGAGACCGCCCACGTACGAGGCCAGCATGGGCCACGCGTTGCCCGCAAGCGCGGCGACGGCCTTGGCCATGGCCAGCGGCATGGACGGGTAGTTGTTGGGGTTGAGGGCCACGTCGGCGACGCCCGAACCGCGGAAGATGGAGACCAGCGCCACGGCGAAGAAGAGCGCGATGGTGGGGGCCTTCATCTTGGCGAACGATTCGCTCCACGCACGCTTCACCGCGTCACCGCTCATGCCGTGCAGCAGGATGGTGAGCAGCGCCACGAGGGTGAAGGGAATGGTGCCGGGCAGGTACAGGTAGTCGATGGAGGCGGAGACGCCCTTGAAGCCGAGGATGTTGTCGAAGGGAATCTTCTGGGCGGACAGGAAGCCCTTGAGGCCGAGGCTGGGCACGCGGGTGACCACGAGGATGGCACCGATGAGGATGTAGGGCAGCCATGCCTTGAACTGGCTCATGTGAGCCTTGAACTCGGTCTTGGCAGCGGTCTTGATGGTGCCGGTCCATTCGGGGTCCCAGGTCGACTGGGGGCCGAAGTCCCAGGTCTCTTCAGGCACGCAGAAGCCGCGCTTGGCACCGGCGACGATGATGCCGAGACCCACCAGACCACCGATCAGAGAGGGGAACTCGGGGCCGACGAACCATGCGAAGATGAAGTAGGGCACCGCAAAGGAGACGGCGGCGAACACGCAGAACTTCCACGCCTTGAAGCCTTCGCTCCACGACTTGTTCTGGCCGTAGAAGCGGGTGAGGAAGCCGAGCATGAAGATGGGCAGGATGACGATCATGAAACCGTGCATGATGGTCGCCCACTGGCCGATGACCTTGGCGAAGGAGCCGAAGTCGGTGAAGTTGAGGCCGGGGGTACCAGCGGTCACGGCGTCCTTCACCAGCGGGGCGAGGAACTTGAGGCCGATGAGAATGGGGGTGCCCACCGCGCCGAAGGAGACGCAGAACGAGTTGAAGACAAGGCAGATGACGGCTGCGGCGAGCGGGGGGAAGCCCAGCGAGAGCAGCAGCGGCGCAGCGAGGGCTGCCGGCGTACCGAAGCCCGCGGCACCTTCGATGAAGGCGGCGAACATGTAGCCGATGATGATGGCCTGGATGCGCTTGTCACGGCTGACGTTCTGCATCCCGTACTGGATGGTCTCCATGCCGCCGCTGTATTGCAGCGTGTACAGGATGATGATGGCGCCGAAGACGATGATCAGAACGCCGATGGCGGTGACGATGCCCTGCAGGGTAAGGGCGGTCACATAGCCGGCGGGCAGGTTCCAGACGCCGATGGCGCCGAGAACGCAGACGAGCCATGACAGGGGCATGGCTTTGGTGGCGGGCCAGCGCATGCCGACCATGAGCACCAGTGCCACCAGGATGGGCAGCAGGGCTACGAGAGCTAGAAGTTCGAGAGACATGGACACTCCTCGGAGTAGTGGTTGGCGGGCGGTCCCGATCCGCCCGCTTGTGGTAGGGAGACCGGAGAGGCGGCCGCAACGCCTCTCCGGTTCCGCATAAGCCGTTTACTTCCCGGAACGACCGTCGTCGCAGGCGGAGCCGCCGTTGGTGCGAGCGTGTTCGGGGGTTTCAGAGACGGTGCAGTTCTCACCGGCTTCGCCAGCGGCGGCCACGGGGGCACCGGGGGCGGCGGTGACGGCGGGCGCTTCAGCCATCTGCTTCAGCATGGAGTAGCGCTCGACGTATTCCTTCTCGATCTGGGCGCGCAGGCGCTTGGACTCTTCGGGCGCGATCTTCTCGAGCAGCGCGTAACGGTTCTCACCGGCAAGGAAGTCCTGCATGGTGCCGTCGGGTGCCTTGGATTCGAGCACGAAGGGGTTCTTGCCCTGGTCGGCCAGTTCGGGGTTGAAGCGGTAGAGGGGCCAGTAGCCGGATTCCACGGCCAGCTTGCCTTCTTCCATCGACTTGCCCATGCCCTTGCGGATGCCCTGGTTGATGCAGGGAGCGTAGGCGATGATGAGCGAGGGACCCTTGTAGGCTTCGGCTTCCTTGAAGGCCTTGAGAACCTGCTGCTTGTTCGCGCCCATGGAGATGGAGGCGACGTACACGTAGCCGTAGGTCATGGCCATGCGGCCGAGGTCCTTCTTGCCGGTCTTCTTGCCCGAGGCGGCGAACTTGGCGATGGAGCCGAGCGGGGTCGCCTTGGAGGACTGGCCACCGGTGTTGGAGTACACTTCGGTGTCCATGACGAGGATGTTGATGTCCTCGCCGGAGGCGAGCACGTGGTCGACGCCGCCGTAGCCGATGTCGTAGGCCCAGCCGTCACCGCCGAAGATCCAGACGGACTTCTTGGTGAACAGGTCGCTCATGTGCCACATCTCGTGCAGCACCGGATGGTCGTCGGCGGTGCCGAGCAGGGCGAGGATCTCGTCGCCGTACTTGCGCGAGGCTTCGGCGTCGTCCTTGCCGGCGAGCCAGCCTTCGAAGGCGGCGCGCAGTTCGGCGGGGATGTCGAGTTCGAGGGCTTCCTTCACGAGGTCGGCGAGCTTGGCGCGGCGCTGGTTGAAGGCCATGCCCATGCCGTAGCCGAATTCGGCGGCGTCTTCGAACAGCGAGTTACCCCATGCGGGGCCGTGGCCGTCCTTGTTGGTGCAGTAGGGCGTGGTCGGTGCAGAGGCACCCCAGATGGAGGAGCAGCCCGTGGCGTTGGCCACGATCATGCGCTCGCCGAACATCTGGGTGAGCAGCTTGACGTAGGGGGTTTCGCCGCAGCCTGCGCAGGCGCCGGAGAACTCCATCAGGGGCTGCTGGAACTGCGAACCCTTGAGGGAATCGCGGCCCATCAGGTCGTCCTTGATGGCGATGTTCTCTTCGGCGAAGGCGAGGTTGGGCACCTGTGCGTCGAGCTGGGTCTCGATGGGCTTCATGACCAGTGCCTTGTTCTTGGCGGGGCACACTTCGGCGCACGAACCGCAGCCGAGGCAGTCCTGAGCGAAGACCTGAATGCGGTACTTGAGACCGTTCAGTTCCTTGCCCTTGGCGTCGATGGTCACGAAAGAGGCCGGAGCGCCTTCCAGTTCCTCGGTGGTGGCGAGCACGGGGCGGATGGCGGCGTGCGGGCACACGAACGAGCACTGGTTGCACTGGATGCAGTTCTCGGACAGCCATTCGGGCACGTTGATGGCAACACCGCGCTTCTCGAAGGCGGCGGTGCCAACGGGGAAGAGGCCGTCAGGCTCGAACGAGGAGACGGGCAGCTTGTCGCCCTGCTGGGCGAGGATGGGACGCACCACGTCGGTGATGAAGCCGGGTTCTTCGGCACAGGCCACCGGCACGTCGACGGCATCGGCCCACGAAGCGGGGTACTTCACTTCCTGCAGGGCGTCGATGGCCTTGTCGACCGCGGCGATGTTCATGTTGACGATCTTGTCGCCCTTCTTGCCGTAGGCCTTCTTGATGGAGTCCTTCAGCAGTTCGACGGCCTGTTCGAAGGGAATCACGCTGGCCAGCTTGAAGAAGGCCGTCTGCATGATCATGTTGATGCGGCCGCCGAGACCCACTTCGGTGGCCACCTTCACGGCGTCCACGTTGTAGAACTTCAGCTGCTTGCGGGCGATGGTGCGACGCATGGATGCGGGCAGTTCGCGTTCCATGTCCTCCACGCTGGTCCAGTGGGAGTTCAGCACGAAGGTGCCGCCTTCCTTGATGCCTTCCAGCACGTCGTACTGGTTCACGTAGGCCGACTTGTGGCAGGCCACGTAGTCGGCGCGGTTGACAAGGTAGGTCGACTGGATGGGGCTCTTGCCGAAGCGCAGGTGCGACACGGTGAAGCCGCCCGACTTCTTGGAGTCGTAGGCGAAGTAGCCCTGGGCGTACATGTCGGTGTTGTCACCGATGATCTTGATGGCCTGCTTGTTCGCACCCACGGTGCCGTCGGCGCCAAGGCCGAAGAACTTGCACTGCACGGTGCCGGTGGGCACGGTGTCGAGGTCGGCTTCGACTTCGAGCGAGGTGTCGGTCACGTCGTCGATGATGCCCACGTTGAAGTGGTTCTTGGGGCCGTTGACCTTCATGTTGTCGTACACGGCCTTGACCATGGCGGGCGTGAACTCCTTCGAGCCGAGGCCGTAGCGACCGGCGATGAGCTTCGGCATTTCGCCGCGCTCCATGAAGGCGGTACACACGTCAAGGTACAGGGGTTCGCCGAGGGCGCCCGGTTCCTTGGTGCGGTCGAGGACGGTGATGGTGTCGGCGCTGGCGGGCAGCACGGCCATCAGGTGTTCGACGGAGAACGGACGGTACAGGCGAACCTTCACGAGGCCCACGCGCTGACCGGCGGCGTTCAGGTAGTTGACCACCTCTTCGATGGTCTCACAGCCGGAACCCATGGCGATGATGACGCGGTCGGCTTCGGGGTGACCCACGTAGTCGAAGGGCTTGTACTTGCGACCGGTGATCTCGCCCACCTTCTTCATGTACGAGGCGACGATGCCGGGCACGGCGGCGTAGAAGGGGTTGGCCGCTTCACGAGCCTGATAGTAGATGTCGGGGTTCTGGGCGGTGCCGCGGATGTGCGGATGCTCAGGGTTCATGGCGTTCTGGCGGAAGTTCTCGACCTTCTCCCAGTTCACCAGCTTCTTCATGTCGTCGTAGTCGATGACTTCGATCTTCTGCAGTTCGTGCGAGGTGCGGAAGCCGTCGAAGAAGTGGCAGAAGGGCACGCTCGATTCGATGGCGGAGAGGTGCGACACCAGCGCAAGGTCCATGCACTCCTGCACCGAGGTGGAGGCGAGCATGGCGAAGCCGGTCTGGCGTGCGGCCATCACGTCCTGATGGTCGCCGAAGATCGAGAGGGCGTGGGCGGCGATGGCGCGCGCGGAGACGTGGAACACGCCGGGCAGCAGTTCGCCGGAGATCTTGTACATGTTGGGGATCATCAGCAGCAGGCCCTGCGACGCGGTGTACGTCGAGGTGAGGGCGCCTGCGGCGAGGCAGCCGTGCACGGCGCCTGCGGCACCGGCTTCGGACTGGAGCTGACGCACTGCCACGGTCTGACCGAAGATGTTCTTCTTGCCCTGAGCGGCCCACTCGTCGGCCGCCTCACCCATGTTCGAGGACGGGGTGATGGGGTAGATGGCGGCGGTGTCGCTCAGCGCGTACGCAACGTACGCGGTGGCGGTGTTGCCATCCATCGTCTTCATTTTCTTGGCCATTTACGATCTCCTTTTTCTGCCCTGTGGTGGGCGCGTGGTGAAAATGGCATGCCGCCGGGGGCCGGAGGCTGGAGTTCACGGTGCTTGCGGGCGAGCCCGAGACCGTTGCGCGGAGAGCGCGAACTCCGCAAGTTTAACAAGAAATGTGCCAATGGTGTGTTATCTGTAACTATGCTGTAACCTTGGTTTTTCCTCCGGCTGTCGTTTCTCGTGGATGGGGTTGCGTGGTAGCGTGTCTTGAAAAGCGGACTTCGTGTGGCGTTACCCTACTGACAATGCGCCGAAGATGGCGATGATGCCATGATTGTGCGGGTAAACGGCCTACCGGGTGGCTGTCTGAAAAAGTGGACGTAGGGGCGCGGTGTCGGGTCGTGTCTGAAAAAGCGGATGGGGTGTGTGCGACCACGGTTCAGAGTGTCATATTATTCTTTTTTAGCAGCGCATAAAAGTGGGAACGTGAAAGCCCGGAAATATCGAGCATCTCCTGCAGGCTGCCTTCGGTCTGGGCGATGAGCAGTTCCAGATAGCGCTTTTCCATCAGGCGTTTGAAGCTCTTGAGGGGCGGAAGCGGCACACTGGTGCCTTCCGTGACGTCATGAAGCTTCACCGACGCCTCTTCGTGGTCTGCTGTCTGGGGCGACCGTGCAAGGCTTGCGCGTGTGATCTTGATGCGCACGTCCTGCGGCAGGTGCATGGCGTAGAGCACCCCTTCAAGGCCGGAGATGACGAACGAGCGCTCAAGCACGTTGAAGAACTCGCGCACGTTGCCCGGCCAGTCGTACTGGGCGAGTTGCTGGAAGAAGTCGGTGGCGAAGCCCTTGGCGGGCACGCCGTATTGTTCGGCCAGCCTGTTCATGTGGAAGATGGCGAGCGGCTTCAGGTCTTCAGGGCGCGTTCGCAGCGGCGGCAACTCCACGTGCACGGTGTTGAGGCGAAAGAGCAGGTCCTTGCGGAATTCTCCCCTCTCGACCATGGCATCGAGGTCGCGGTTGGTGGCGGAGATGAGGCGGAAGTCGCTGCGAATCTCCTGCGTGCCGCCCACGGGCCTGAACGACCGTTCCTGCAGGATGCGCAGGAAGGCGCGCTGGATGGTGAGAGGCATCTCGCCCACTTCGTCGAGGAACAGCGTACCGCCGTCGGCGAGTTTCACAAGACCGTCGCGGTCCTGCTGTGCGCCGGTGAAGGCCCCGCGCTTGTGCCCGAAGAGGGTGCTTTCCACGAGCGATTCGGTCAGTGCCGCACAGTCCACCACCACGAAGGGACCGTTCCTGCGAGGGCTGTTGCGGTGGATGGTGCGGGCCAGCAGTTCCTTGCCCGTGCCCGTTTCGCCGGTGACGAGGACGTTGGCTTCCGTGGTGGCGGCATTGGCCACGAGGTCGAAACACTGGCGCATGGAGGGACTGATGCCCACCACGCCGTCAAGGTCCAGTGCCACCGTGCCCCCGCCGCCCTTGGAGAGCTTCTCGGCCCGGTACTGGAGGGCCCGTGCGAGGGTCAGCGTGGTCTGTTTGATGGGCGTCGGCTTGACGAGGTAGTCCCACACCCCGCCCTGAATGGCCAACTCGGCACCGTCGGGGTCGCCTTCGCCGGTGAGGATGATGACCTCGGGGTGCGACGGGGCCTGCCTGATGCGTGGCAGGGCGTCTATGCCATTGCCGTCCGGGAGGCGCACGTCGAGAAAGACCACGTCGACGGGTGCGGTCTCGAGGATGGCAAGCCCCTGCTCAAGGCTGTGGGCCGTTTCACACGCGTAGCGAAGCCGCGCCAGAAGGCTGGCGATGGTTTCGCAGACCTGAACGTCGTCGTCTATGACGAGGATGGTGGGCACTGTCATGCGCTCCCGCTACGGCTGAGGACACGTGCAAGCGCGTCCGCAATGATGTTCCGGTTGTAGGGCTTGTGGATCATGGTGCGGATGTTGCCCGCACGGGCCGCGCCTTCGGCGGCCACTTCGCGCCCTGAAACAAGAATCACGGGAACTTGCGGGGCAATATCGCCTATTTTGGCCGCAAGCTCAAGTCCATTGGCCTCGGGCATGTCGAAGTCGGTGAGCACGAGGTCGAACATGGCGGGATGTTCGCGCAGGGCTTCGAGGGCGCGAAGGGGGTTCTTGAAGGCGCGCACGCTGTAGCCGAGGCTTTCGAGCACACGCGGGATGGTGTGCAACTGGTCGTCATCGTCCTCCACGAAGAGGATGCGCCCGTGCCCTTCGTGCGGTGCAGGGGCGTCTGCGGGTGACAGGGGGCATTCGGTCTGTTCCTGCATGGGAAGCAGGATCTCGAAGGCGGTTCGCCTGTGGGCGAGGCTGGACACCCGTATGGCACCCCTGTGGCCCTTGATGATGCCGTGCACCACCGCAAGGCCGAGCCCCGTACCTTCGGTCTTGCCCTTGGTGGTGAAGAAGGGGTCGAATATCTTGTCCAGTATCTCCTGCGGGATGCCCGGCCCGTTGTCCGACACAGTGAGACGCAGCCAGCACCCCGGTTCGACGCCGAAGGCATGGGCCTCTTCGGGGCCGATGGGTTCCTGTTCGAGGTTGATGTCGAGCACCCCGCCCGATTCGCGCAGGGCATGGAACGAGTTGGTGCACAGGTTCATGATGACCTGATGCAACTGGGTGGGGTCTGCCCGCGTGATCGAGGGGTCGGGCGGCACGGCGGTGCGCACCTGAATGTTGCGCGGCATCGATGCCTTGATGAGCACCAGCGCCTCGGTGACCACCTCGTTGAGGTCGACGGTGGTGAAGCCCTCCACCGAAGGACGGCTGAAGGTGAGAATCTGCTTGACCAGACGGCTGCCGCGTTGCGCCGCCTTGAGGGCGCGCATGAGGTCGGTGAAGGTCAGCGAGTCGGCCGCCACGTCGTTGATGGCAAGTTCGATGGAGTTGATGATGGAGGTGAGGATGTTGTTGAAATCGTGCGAGATGCCGCCCGCCAGCGTGCCGATGGCCTCCATCTTCTGCGACTGGAGGAGCTGCCGTTCGAGGTGGATGCGCTGGGTTACGTCTTCGGCGGTGGTGAGCAGGCCCACCACATCGCCCCGTTCGCCCATGAGGGGCACGCGACTCGTCTCGAGCCACACCTTCTCCCCTGCGGGCGAGGTGATGGTCAGCTTGGACTGGTAGCGGGGGTTGCCCGTCTCGATGACGGCATGGTTGGCCTCCTGCACGATTTCCAGTGCACTGCCGTCGTGCAGGATGTCGTTCATGGTCAGGCCACTGATATCATGCGATTCGGCGAAGCCGAAGAAGGTGAGGAACGAGCGGTTGGCCCCGATGAAGCGCAGGTCGCGGTCGGTCCAGTAGACGAACTGGGGGATGTTGTCGAGAACCAGCCGCAACATGCGTTGCGAGGCGGAGAGGGCGCGTTCGGTCTCCTTGCGCTTGGTGATGTCCTCGGCATAGCCCTCCACGAGGCGGAGTGCGCCCAGCGCGTCGCGCCGGATGAGCAGCGTGAGGTGCATGGTGCAGCGGTTGCCGTCGGGGCGCTGCACATCGGCGACCCACGTGAGGATGCCCTCATGCCCCACCCGTGCGAGGTCGAGGCCGGAAAGCAGGGCGTCCATGGCGGGGCGGCCCTGTTTCATGATGGCGGGTGACGAGTCGTAGCCCGCCATGCGTGCGAACGCGGGGTTGGCGTCGGAGAGGCTGCCCTCCGGGGAGAGACGGAAGATGCCGAGGGGCGAGCTTTCGAAGATGGAGCGGTACTTCTCTTCGGCGGCACGCAGGCTGTCTTCGGCCCTTTTGCGGTCGGTGTAGTCGACGACGACCCCCACAAGCCCCGCGATGGCCCCGCGCGCGTTGCTGTAGGTCGCCTTGTGCACGATGACGTTGCGCGCCTCCCCATCGGGCCCCGGCAGGGTGTCGTCATAGGCGGCCTGCCCCGGTTCACGCATGAGGTCGGTGTCCACGGCATTGCGCAGCAGCGCCAGACGTTCACCCGCCTGCCATTCGTATCGGCCCAGCACGGACTCGCGTTCCACGGAGAAGAACTGCAGGAAGGCGAGGTTGCACTCGCGGATGCGTCCGTCGGCGTCCTTGCTGTAGACCGGCAGTGGGATGGTGTCGGTGAGCTGCCGCAGGTACGAAAGCTGGTCCTTGATCTTGCCCTCGACCCGGCGTTTGTCGAGGATGTTCATGACCAGCAGCACCAGTGTCAGCGAGAGGATGACGAGACTGATGATGATGGTCCAGAAGACCTGCTTGTTGAGCTCGTAGAACCTGCTCGGTTCGTTGATGACCACGCTGCCGGGGGGCAGCATGGAACGGCTGATGAACAGGCGTGTCAGTTCCTTGTTGTCGAACATGTACTCTTCGTCGGCACGTTCGATGATGGGGATGGCGTCGGCCTTTTCGCCGTCGAGCACGCGCAACGCCAGTTCCGCCGCCATCTCGCCATGCCGCACGCCGGAGATGAGCTTGCCGCCCACGATGCCGTGGTCGAGCAGGAACTCCCAGTTGCTGTACAGCGGGGCGCGCGAGTTGGCGCGCACCTTCTGCAGCAGTTCCTCGGCGGTATAGAAGAGGCCGCCGATGTCCCGGTAGATGGGCACGAAGTAGAAGAAGGTGTCGGCGGGCTGTTCGCGCACCCATGCGAGCATCTGGTCTAGGCGGTAATCCGTCCATTCCTCGACCTCGATGCGGTCGCGCAACGGTGCCACCTGCGCCATGACCTGGTTGCGGATGGCGGCACCCGTCACCGAGTCGTCACCGATGATGACCATGCGCCGTAGCTGGGGGTTGAAACGCAGGGCGAGTTCGATGTTGGCGGCGACATCGTAGTCCTCGATGACCCCCGTCATGTTGCGACCGCGAAGGCTCTCGGGCTTCACGTCGTTGAGGCCGCAGAAGACCACGGGCACACCGGGGAAAAGCTCGTCGCGGAAGCGTGTCAGAAAGTCCATCGCCGCATTGTCGGAGGCGATGATGAGGTCGAAGCGCGTGTCGCGGAACTTGTCGCGGTAGAGGCGGTAGAGGGTCTGTTCGGTCTCCTTGTACAGGAACTTCTTGGAGTCCATGTATTCGACCTGAAAGACGAGGGCGCGCCCCGAAGCCTCCAGTACCTTGCGGATGCCGGCGAGGATGTCGTCGGACCACGAATAGCCGTTGTGGTACGAGTTGAGATAGAGCACGGCCTTGCGGCTCGCATCGGCATGTGCCGGGGCGGGCGGGCCCCACAGGACGCAGCACAGGCACAGGACGATGGCGCACAGTGCGCGTTGGAGAAGGGCTTTGATGGCGGGCTGTGTGTGCATGGCGGCTCCGTGACATGGACTGACTGCGCGCACATTCGGGTGCGGTGCGTCCCGTCAGGGAATGGTATTGCCGGGGTTCTTCGTCCCGGTCAAGGGATGGTGCCCGCTTCCCGGCGTCGTCATCTTCACGGATGTGCCCGCTGTGGTGCCCGCTATCGTGCCCGCTACCGTGTCCGCGCATGAAGCGGCATGTCCTTGCGGGGTCGCCGGTGCTGCCTCGTGTGTCGGGCCTTCCGCCTCTGCGAGATGGTTCCCGGGGGGGGCGACTGTCCGATGGGCGCGTCGCATGTGTGGGACCTTCCGTTTTCCCCGCCTGCGGGGGCGGCGCTGCCGTGTCGCAGAAGTCGCTCTCACGGTCTTGCCCCTGCCCCGCGGGTGTATGGTATGCTCCTCGTACGGGCATGGAGGTGCAGCATGGACAGGGACACGGTAGCGGGCCTGATGGCCGACGCACTGCTTGAGCGGCGGTTCAGGCACAACGACGGCGCGCATCCAGCGCTGGCAGCCTTGCGTGAACTGGCCGTGAACCAAGGGACCGACGCAGGAAGGCGCATGGTCGCGGACGACCCGCACGAGGTAGGCAGTCCGCCGCTGTCCCCCATCGACCCGGTGGAGTTGTTGCAGCATGACGGTGCATTGCCATCCCTGCCCACGGTGTACGTCGAGTTGCGTCAACGTCTTGCAGACCCCGATTGCTCGGTGCGCGAGGCGGCGGAGGTCATCACCCGCGACGCGGGGTTGACGGCGTGGCTGCTGCGCGTGGTCAACAGCGCCTCGTACGGACTTTCGGGCCGGGTGGACACGGTGACGCAGGCTGTGGCGGTGGTGGGCATGCGCCAGTTGGAGACCATGGTGGCGAGCGGCATGTTGCAGTCACTCATGCGGTCCGTGCCGCGAGGGCTGGTGGACATGGAACGGCTATGGCGGCACAGCCTCGCCGTGGGCGGGGCGGCACGCGAGATATGGCGGCTCATGGGGCGGCCCGACCCTGAAAGGCTCTTCGTGGCGGGGGTGCTGCACGACGTGGGGTATCTTGCCTTCGTGATGATGGCACCACAGAAGGCTGCCCAGCTTGTGCCCCGGTTGCGTGCCTCGCATCTGCCGGGGCATCTCGCCGAGCGTGAACTTCTCGGTTTCGACCACGCCAAGCTGGGGGGCATGTTGCTGCACAAGTGGAACATGCCCGTGCCGCTCGTCATGTCCGTGCTGCGTCATCATGAGCCGGAATCCGTGCCCTCCATGACCGAACCTTCGGTCATCCATCTTGCCGATATCGTGGCCCGCGCCATGGGGTACGGGCCCGACGCCGAGAGTGCGGTGCCTCCGCTGTCCGCCTCCGCGTGGGAGGCGTCGGGGCTCGCCCCGCAGCATCTGGAGGCCGTAGCCAACGCCATGACCGCCATGGTGGACGACCTCGGCACCGCCGTCATGTGCACCACCGTGTAGTGTCGGCTTCCCGTCGCACGGGGATGCAGCCGCATCCCGCAGGGTGTCAGGTATGTGCCCGTGGCCTCTGCGAAGCCTGCCTTTTCTCCCGCCGTACATGGATTCGTCGCGCATGGCATGTGCCTTGCTTCCGAACCTCCAGACACTGAAGTCAGGAGGATGCACACATGCTGTTTCTGCTGGGCGGTAACGACAAGAAGAAGGCCAAGGCCGAGAGCAACCAGCGCACCGAGAACATGGAGAGGGTTCGAGAACTCTTTCTCAACGGTCGTTTCCCCGTGGTGACCACCGACCGGGTCGAAGGTCGTGCCATTTCGCGCGTACTCGGCCTTGTGTGCTGCCGCGGCTACGATTCGGACGAGACCTTCTTCGGCATGGCGGCGCGCGCGGTGAACAAGGGCGCACAGGCCATCATCGGCTACAGCGAGAACGTGGCCTTCCACCCCGACGGCAGCAAGTACTTCTCGTGCTACGGCACGGCGGTGCAGTTCGAGCGTGACGACAAGGAACGCGACAGGCTTGCCCTCGAAGTGTAGGGTGGCGTACATCCTGCCGAAAAAGGACTCGGG
>Ga0302253_1000657_pt1 | contig 26432 bp, 9 predicted proteins | sample AAG_RA_Trp_MG_FD_193537 | JGI IMG/M metagenome (GOLD analysis project Ga0302253, IMG submission 193537) | Enriched activated sludge microbial communities from anaerobic digester in WTTP, New Holstein, Wisconsin, United States - AAG_RA_Trp | ecosystem: Engineered > Bioreactor > Anaerobic >...
AGACCAAGCTGGAAACCCTTTACGAAGTAGGTCTTTCCTATGTTTGCCTGGGCCAATCCGCCACTACACTCTCAGGAGGCGAGGCGCAGCGCATTAAACTTGCCACCGAGCTTTCCAAAAGGTCCACTGGATCAACCCTATATATTTTAGACGAACCTACTACCGGCCTGCATTTTGATGACGTAAAAAAACTGTTGGATGTACTTCAAAAACTGGTCGATAAAGGCAATACAGTTCTAACTATTGAGCATAACCTCGACGTGCTAAAATCAGTCGATTATATCGTTGATTTAGGCCCGGAAGGCGGAGACCAGGGCGGTGAAATTATTGCCCAGGGCTCCCCGGAAGACGTAGCCAAAGTAAAAGACTCCTATACAGGCATTTGGCTAAAGAAATACTGCAAGGTTTAAACAGACAGTCCCAGGCTTTTCATTGCATCATCCCGGGTAATTTCAACGTATTTGTCGACCTGTTTGCAGGTAGGGCATATTTCTGGCGGCTTAAAACCGTAGTGAATATCCCCGCAAATAGTACAACGCCAGAATTTTTTAGGTGGGTGAACAATTTCAGCCATATTTTTTACTATATTTAATAAACTATATTTATTTTAACTTACTTTAATGAAATATTGAATATTTCTTATAAGATTTAATTAAGTTTAATTAGATTTAATTAAATTTAATAAAGTATAATATATTAACAAAAAGACAAGTGTGAAAGGTGTGCAAAACTTGTTTAAACAAAGTTTAATAAAATTTAATCAAATTAATGAAAATGTAAAAAAGTATTGCAAAGTTAAAATACGTATGATAAAAGTGACTCGGATAAATAAATATTGGGTTTATATTTCGAAAATTGACTAAAATATGGTAAACTTTAAGATAGGATATATAAGTTAATTAAAGTTTACCGAAATGGAGGATTCAGTACTTACACCCGACCAGGTAGCCCAAATCTTGCAAATACACCCGTTCACGGTTCTAAAATTTATAAAACAGGGGAAGCTGAAGGCTAGCAAACTGGGCAGGGTATACAGAATCAGAAAAAGCGATGTGGATTTGTTCCTGGATGAGCAGGCCAAACAATCGGAAGAAGCCAGGCTGAGGAAACTGGCTAAAACCGAATCAGAAATCGCTCAAAAAGGAATCAAAACCGCAAAAAAAACGAAGAAATCATCATCTCCGGAATTCCAGGTTAAAGAAGAAAGACCAGAAATAACTGAAAACTACAGCACCTCAGACCTCCACGAAGAAAAATCTACAACCAAAATCACCCCTCCTAATACCGAAAATCCTGAAGAAGGGGCACGGATGGGTTACGACCATTATGTAATAGAATTCAAACAAAACACATGATCTTCAATTGCGAAAACTGCGGCATCTCAATCTCGTCTAAAAAGACATCATGCCCATACTGCAAAAAAAATAATAATGAATATCTGGAAGTATTATCCGGATCGGCGCCTCATCGCGAAAATGCGCAATGGAGGGAGCGCATGAAAGGTACAATCCTCTCCTATGTTCTCCGCCAGACCTGATAAACCAGCCGGGACATAAGAAATTCAATATAGAAGCCCTAGAAAGCCCAAAACAAAAAATTAAAAAAAATCCCCATGAAGCCCGGGGATTTTTTTTATCAACATCTCATGTTTTATCCTCCCACGGAAATATTTGAACATTGTGCATTTTCAATTGCCCTTACGCAATTAATGGTCTTCTTTTCGTAAGGCATGGTCGCATCAATAATGTTGTATAGGGCGTTAAGCCGTTGCACCAGTTCCTTGGCCATAAAATCGGAGCCTTCGTAATATTGCAGTTCATATCTCGCCATGGCATCGGTGTCCTGGAGAATCTGCTTAGACTGGTTCTTAACATTTTGGGCTGTAGTATGGACATCGTAGTTGGTAATCATGCTCCAGGCAGGTGAATTCCTGTCGATCGCTGCCATAATGTCATCCAGTGAGGCTGTACATTCCTCTTTCGCCGCTTTTTTCTGCTCCTCACTGCCAATTAGTGTCCCAAGTACCGGACACGGCATCCCGTTAATCCTGGCCTGCAGCATATTAGTAAAATATTCACCGCTCTTTATGGAATTCCAAAGACCTGTTGCCGTTCCGGCCAGCCTTCCCGCCTTCTGGGAAATCGATTTGCCGGCCTGTTTAACAGTATCTTTCAGAAATTCAATATCCTCTTTAAAACGGAAGACTAGCGACTGGATATCATCATTCCGGCAGCTGTCATAAGCCGCCAGCCTGCCCCCGAATTTTCCCTTAAGCTGGTTATAATAATCTCTTTTTTCTGTAGCGCTCTTAAACATGCTGTCCGTAAAATTAAGCCATTTCTGGTCAGGATTGGTTACAAACTGGTATTTTTCTTCCTTTCCCACCTGCACTTTCTGCACGTAATTCCTTAGGAAATATATTTCCGCTTCCAGTCTGTAATAATTATTAACCAGCTGGTCTGTGGATGTGCAATTATAAAAAGCTGTTCGCACCTGTTCTCTGGCCTTGTCAGCTCTTTTTATCAGGCCATAAATATCCTGGTACCAGCAGTAATTACCGGAAATATGCAGAATCGGACCCATCAGGTCGGAACGGTAGAGTATATCCAGATAATACTGGTATAGATCTTCCGGATCCATAAACTGGTTCCAGATGGCTGCGCCGTAAGCCGCCCAATTACGGTCTCCGCGGCATACGGCTTCCTGGCCTGTGCCGGTAGGTGTCTCATTACTGCCGATCTGGGCACTTGCCTTTGGTGCGCCCAAAGTTACCTGCATCAGTAAAGATATGACAATAAAACCTAAAGTCATCGCTGCCTTAAGGCGCTTCATGATATTCGTAAACTCTCTTTTTTTAGTTTCTATGAGCATGTCTTCTTGTTTTTAAATTCATAGCAGGCGCGGAATTTGGGGTAGCCGGGAACTTCGTCATGCAGGGATTTCAGGATTTCATAGTAGTTTAAAAAGTACATATTCATCTGATCTACCTCTTTTACCAAAGTCTTGTAAAAGACCACATTAGGGTTGGATGATCTTTCTGCTTCCATTTCGGCAATAGCTTCTTCCTGCTGGACCTGGGCATTGGTTACACCCTGGTCGGTTTTTTCCGTCACCATGGTAAAGGTATCGGTGTCTGATGCTGTTGCCATAACTCTTTTTGCCACCTGTTCCTGTAAAATAGGGGGGTCTTCATAGCGGATTTCCTGTGTTGGAGCAGTAAGCCGTTTGCATAATTCAGCTGGGAAAAAGGCAGTCACCTGGCAGAAATACTGGTAATCATTCTGCAGGTCGGAATCCAGAATAAGATCATCATTAAGCGGAGTTTGAATTGGCATGAACTGGACATTTACATTCATGGAAACTGCTCCCAGTGAGGCGCTCAGTCCATTCTTGCATTTTGGCGTTTCAATCATGTTTCCGGGGATTTTGTTTGGCGAAACGCTGTGGGACATGGTCGTTTTAAGCTGGTCATAAATTTTTTCCATATGGCAGGCAATGCAGTTATCGGGGTCGTTGTATTTGGATTTCGGCGTTTCATAATATTTGTTAATTTTGATGCAGAAGATATCGGTGCACTCCTGGTCTTTTTTCCATGTGCCACCGGAGGCCGGTTGTACCGGCGGCGTTTCTGGGGCAGGAAGTTCTGGCATGAAATCGACGCCGGTTGCGGTTATGGCCTGAGTTCCAGTGCCGGTACTTTCACCTTCCCCTGCTGCTCCGGCGGCGCCTCCTGCTCCTGACATTCCGGTTCCGGCAGGTTGGCAGACGGGCTTTTTCTGGCCGGTTGAGGCCAATTTCTTTTCAGCCTCAGCTAACGCTTTAGCCAGTTCGCTATCCGCGGCACAGCTGTTTTGCCCAATTCCCTGGCTTGCCAGTTGTTGCTGCCCGGCCGTTGTTTCCGGAACAGGTTCCATTCCGGGGGGACATTGTTCCTGCTGCCCTGTTTCCTGAGTTGATTGCTGCTGCGTTTGTTGGGTTCCCGAAACCTGCGGAGTTTGAGGTAATGGTTCGGCTGGCGTTGCCTGTGTTTGCCCGGGTGGTGGCGGTGTTGCCCCGCTTTCTGATCCTGAACCGGTATCTTTGCTTTGGTCATAAGCCTTGCCGATATCAATCGGATCAGTCTTTAAAAACAGCAGGTCTTCAATCATGCGCAGGTCATTAATCAGGTCAAATCCAGAATCATTCAGATCATCATTGGCAAAAACCTCACTTGGGGAAGTAGCTGCATCCAGATCAGCCTGAAGCTGCAGACGGGAATATTCCTCATCAAACTTGCCCTGGATCTCCGTAACTTTCTTGATCAGGTCTTCCTGGGACATGGTTGGGCGCTTGGCCAGTATTGGCTGGTAACTGCCGGCGCGGATAAATTCAAGGTCGTTTGGCGGAATGCCATAGCGTCCGGCCAGATTTTTTACAGCCTGCTGCTCCGGATCAACAATATTTTTTTTAAGAATTTTAAGGTAAAGATCCTGTCCGGCATCTTCTTCCGATTTTGTCCCGAAACTTTCAAACATGCTGGTTTGCATCCCTTCCGGAAACAGCTTTGAAAACAGATTCGATGTAGTCCATGGGATATCTTCTCCATAAGACTGGCCGGCCCCCAGCGCTATGATTGGCTTAATCAGCGCTGTGACGAACATCAGGAACCCGATTGTGTAAATAATTTTTTTCATTATATGCACTTGGTGGTTGAGGCATCGATAAATTTAGCCGGGAAAACTTCTACCGAACGCCTGATTTCAGAAATATAGTCGCGGTATTGCAGCAGTTTTTCATAAACAGCCATATATTTTTTATGGAGCGCCCACGCCGTTTTAAGCTGGTCATAGGCGGAAAGCGTCTGATCGAGAGCTTTCTTGGCTTTATCAAGTTGGGTGTCTATACCTGTGATTTTTGCCCCAACAGCTAGGGCCGCTGCATCCTGGTATTGTGGCTTTTCACTCTCAACCTGCGAATCATAGATTTCGACTTTACGGCAGGTCAGAATATCTCTTAGGGCTTTATAGCCATATTTGGGGCTGGAATAGATATTATAGGCAACGCAGTAGGTGCTGTAGTTGTCAGCCGTACAATCACCGGGAGAGCCATCTGGTTTTCTTTCCGGAGCGCGTGAATTGGGATCAGTATCTTTTTTGTTTTCAAAATCCCTGGTCCCGGTAATCATCTTTTTAATGTATTTGTTGAATTCTTTATTTACGTTTGCGTGGTATTCGGAAACAAGCGTGCTTGGAGATTTACTCCAGTCACTATAGAGGGAATTTTCCAGCTCCTTTCTTTTTTTATCGTATTTTTCCTTAAAGTCAGCCGGCCATCCGTTGGCGTTAAAACGGTCAAGCGTTTGCGAATCAACTCCAAGCAGCATCCCTACGCATTCCGTATACATTGTTTCAAATTCAGCCTTTTTAGCTTTTGTTGAGGCCATAAATAAAACCATCGCTATGCCTAACGCAATACCCGTCACTATCCCTAATTTTTTCAGTTTATTTTTCATTGATGTTAATGATTAAACAGATCATCCCGAATTACAGTCTTTGATATAGCAGGGGAGCTTCTTGGCAAACTTGTCCATCAGGTTTTTTACATTGAGGAAAGTCTGGTTCAGTAAGGCTAGTTTCTGGTTAATTTGTTTGTATTTATCCATAATTGCCGTCACTTTTTTAACCGATGAAGTTACTTCCACCTTGCGGACAATAAAAGACTGGGCGTCACTTTCCGCCTGCTGGACCAGTGAGAAACATTCAGAAGGCGCGCTGCCGACCATCACTACGTTTGATCCGGCCGGCGGGTAATAAAGGCTCAGTTTATTGATCAGTTTTTGGCGGAACTCGCCGTATTTGGCAAAAGCAATATCCAGTAAGGATTTGGTAGAACTTTTATTCTGGAAATGCTGGTCAATAAAATCGCGGAACTTGGGCAGTTCCGCTTCAATATAAGCGCGAATCTCATATTTGCAGACCTGTTCATTTTCATAAACAGCTTTGTCGGCTTCCGCGTTTGTGCTGGCAGCAGGCTCTGTTGCTCTGGAAATTTCATAGCTGTTTCCAGTGAACAATATTGACGCCATGACTAGCGTTATTGCCAGCGTGCCAAGGTCTGTTTTTATCTTTTGTTTTTCCATATCATATTATTATAGCCTTTGTTTCAGGGCTTGGGAACTTCAGTTATCAGTACTTTATTGCTTTCGGCAAAGATTTCTTTGTCATCCGGGCTGGAGATAATCGCCGAAATAATATCTCCAGGAATAATATCGGCGGTATGGTCGATTGTTGCCGCGCAGGGACAGCTGTTGCACTCCGGCGGTACCACATAGATACCTTCGCCCAATTCCGATTTCAGGTCCGTCAGGTCATCATTGGGATTCAAAGGATCAGTTCCACGTCCCACCTCTGCTCCGTCATTGATTCCGCCACTGTCCGTATCAGGATTTGTCGGATCGGTATTGTATTTGTTAACCTCGGATCCATCGGTTAATCCGTCGCCGTCAGTATCGGGATTATGCGGATCGGTATTGTGTTTGTATTCATCTTTATTCAAAAGTCCGTCACCGTCGGGATCCTGGTTGGCGTCTTTGGCATCGTAAGGATTCAATTTGTGGGATTTTTCCCAGTCACTTGGCATGCCGTCATGGTCGTCATCCAGAAGATCATCTTTGGGATTAAGCGGGTTGGTCCCGTCAAATTTGACCTCCTGTCCGTCCGAAACACCGCCATGATCGGTATCAAAAACAAACGGATCTGTTCCATGCAGGTATTCCTGCAAATTGGTAAGCCCGTCTTTGTCAGGATCATCATTGGCGTCAGACGGGTCTTTGGGATTAAGCCCGTGCAGTTTTTCCCAGTAGCTTGGCATGCCGTCGCCGTCATCATCAATAACACTGCAGTCATAGGCTGTCAGAACGCGATCCGCCATTGCCACAAATTCGGCGCGGGTAATAGGGGCCTCCGGGTTTTTGGCTTCTTCTGCGGTAATTATATAAACCTGGCGCAGTCGTGATTTGTTCTTTAAATAAGGTTTCAAATCCTGGGCTATTTGCATGTAGGTGGTATACCAGGGAGTTGATGCGGCCACTTTTCCGTAGTCGATTACATGGTTTCTTTGCAGCGCTTCCAGAATAACCTTCACAACTTCCGCCTTGGAAATGGTATTATCCGGTTTAAACGGTGTCAGCCCGGTCTTTGGATCAAGCTCACCCAGATAACCTGTCACAAATCCCTGGAAGTAGGCTTCCTTAACGTATGGCCAGTACCATGCCATTTTTCCTGCGATATAAGGCATATCCTTAAACGGAGCAGGCGCTTTATAGGCATCGCTTCGCGGGACAATACAGAAAATATCCAGCATCATCTTTGCAAATTCAGCTCTGGTAAAGGCCTCATCAGGGCCAAAAGCAATGCCTCGTCCGCGTGGTATTCCCTTCAGAATATTCCGCTGGAACAGGTTCATAATACTTGCGTAATAAGGATGTTTCTCTGTCACGTCGGTAAACGGTGAAACCACTTTGTCAGTTGGATTCCTTCCGTAAATAAGCTCCTGCGCGTCATTAATACCGTTACCGTTACTGTCAGGATTCAACGGATTGGAATTAAGTTTGTATTCCTGCAGGTTGGTCAGTCCGTCGCCGTCATTGTCTTTGAGGGCGTCAGACGGGTCTTTGGGATTAAGCCCGTAAGTGAGTTCCCACCAGTCTGGAATGCCGTCATGGTCGGAATCAAAGAGTGGGTCACTGCCTTTACTTTGCTGTTTTAACGGATTGAATTCGTCAGGGGACAGGAACTTGATGCCTTTGCCGGCCGCGACTGCCGTGTAAAATTCCCCGATAACAGTGCCATTCCCTCCACCTTCTAGAGTAAGTACGATCTGGATAATCAACGGATCACTAAGCTTGTTTCCATCCCTCAATTTCAAGCTGATTCTCTTGTCGATAACATAGAAATTACCACCCGAATCAAGCACGGCCAGACGTTTCATTGTGGATTTTTCAGTAACAACGGTTGCTCCCGGGAAAACAGGATCATCCATCGGCAGCTTGCTCCATTCAAAATCATCCAGGCCATCCATATCAACACTGTGGACGCCTTTGAAATCCTTAATGACATCATTGTTATAGGACGTTCCCAGCGGATCAATCACCGTATCAGTATTCACATCCGGTACCAGGAAGATGGTTGTAATAATCTGGTTGTCTTTGTCTTTAACAACGATTCTTGTTGGCAGCAGCGGTTTTTCTGCCGGCAAAACTTCCAGATGATAATTATTGTCATAAAGCACAATCATGCCTGTTTCCGGATTAATTTCACCAATGATTTCACCTTTGGCATTCTTGATTACAATTGTGTCTTTCAGATTCAGGTCGTCGGCCTTGAATCCTCCGTTTTCATCGGTGTAATATTTCCCGTCTTTAATGGCTTTTTGTGTAATAATCTTTTTAATTTCCCCGTTCCTGTTGCGGATGAGGGTAATTGGGATTTCACTTTCAGCCGGATCAATATTCCCACTTATTACACCTGATGTAGAAGTTGATGTATCCAGTGAAGGCTGTGGTACATAAATCGAAATATTTATTTCCTGCGCGACATGGTTATTTGATTCGTCAAAAATATTTAAAACCACTTTCCGGGGTTGCAGATCTCCGTAAGGGCCAAGTGTAAAGACCGGATCATCCATATCATTAAACGGGATGCCGTCACCATTACTGTCAGTATTTTTATCCCTGTCGTTAGCCATGTTTTTATCATCGGTCGGATCTCCATTGCCGTCGCTGTCAGTAGTCGGATCAGTATCAAGATAATAGGTTGTAATATTACCGCCGGCATCAAAAGACTTGGAAGCATCGATCGTCAGTTTTTTGAAAATTGATACACCTCTTTCCGTAGGTCCGGCATTTAAAACCGGAACCTGTTTGTCGGCACAGACCGTTGGCGCCATCAGACTGAAATTGGACACGGTACTGCGGAAGCCGTATTTGTTGAATGAGTAAATTTTGGCATAATAGAAACCGTTTGGCACATTCAGCTGCGCCGATGGTGATTCAGGAGAGTTAACAGATTTTATCAGCAGATCTTCGCCATTATTCACACTTACATATGCTCCATCTCCAAACCTGACCGTTGCGCCCGCTCCCGCTGCTGAAACTAGAACAGTATTTTCATCAATCTGCATGCCATTAACCAGGTTCTGTCCTTTTACCGTTTTGGCAGGATTGATGATCTCTGCTGCACCGCTTACCAGCTGCAACTCAACGGCATTCTGGTAGGTGTCAGGAATTATTATCCTGCGGTTTGCCGGCAACTTAATGGAGCCGATACTTTCACCTTCATAGCCAAAGACAAGTTCAGAATCCTGAAGGGTATGGATTGAAAGCTGCGGAGTCACCTGTGCCGGCGCATCCCCACCCTTAACAATTATTCTTTCTGTCCCGTCAAAAGTGACTGTCCCATTCACATTTTCTGCTTTGTAATATGGCACTTCCAGTTTAGCCGGCGCAAATGACGCGTCCGCCGGGGTATCCTGTTCCTGATCGGCTGCATTTATTGCCATGCCAACTTTATGGGTCGGCACATTTAGATCCTGGTCAAACGCGTCAGGCGCAGTCATGTAATCTATTTCGTATCCGGAAATATCCTGCTGCCCAGCCTGATCCCAGCTTAGCTGAACATTTTTATTATTATTGTATGCTGCCGTAAGCCCGTTGATTGCCGGCCCCTGGGGAACGTACTCATTCAGCGATGTTTCTTTGGGTAGAGTTCCGGTGTATTCAGGCGCCCACTTAAGATAATTTTTCAGGTTGGCCTGTGTTGGCGGCTTGTAATTCTGTTTATAATAAACATTCCCGCCATAAGCATAAACCAGGTCTTCATTACCATCATTATCGATATCAGCCAGAATCATCTGGTTAGGTTTATCCGCTTCCGCCACATTATCAATAATTCTTTCGCTTGTTCCCGATGCGCTGTCATAAATGAACATACCAATCATTTGCGCCGACGACACATTAGACATCCCCGGCGTGCCGGGCACATCCGGCACCGTATAATCGGCCAGCAAACGCAATTTGCTCTTTATTTGTGACTTCATTGTTTCTCCGGCCTCTTTATATGAACTGCTGTACGGATCTTCTGTATTGCTCCCGCTTATTTTTTTACTGACGTCTGACTGGGCGGAATTCTCAACCGGCTTGGTTGATGCAAAAAGGCTGGAGGTCTTGTCGTAATCGGAAACCTTGCCCAGATAATTTTGAATGCTTGGGCTTGCTGCAAGTATCTTTCCGGTTTCAGAAAGATCGGTAGTTTTACTTAACATCGTATCCAGGTTGTCACTTGCTTCAGCGTAAGCAATCAGGGCCGTACGCATTTGCACCATCTGTTTCTGGAAGTCGGTAGATACGTCGCTGTTTTCACCAATCCCCGCTTTAACTTCTGACAATGGCCGGTTCAAAAGCGGATCGTCATAGGCCAATAGCTGCTGGGTTGCCTCCAGATGGTAATCGGAAACCTTCTTGTTATATTCTTCATATTCGGCTGCCGTTTTTTCCAGTTCTTTAACTACATCATCCCACTCTTTTGAAAGTTCACCCAGTTGCGGCTGATAGGCTGCAATCGTCTTAATTGCTTCCTGCGGGGTTTTAACATAGGAAAGATCAATCGATTCATTGCCGCTTGTTCCAACATCCGTCTGGTTATTAGTAGTTTCTGCAGCCTGATTTGCTTTTTCTTCTAACTCTTTGGTCTTCTGGTTAAGCCATTCCACCCAGTCGGTTGTAAAGCTATTGGCTTTATCTGCAAGATCTTTCACAAAATTATAAATCTGGTCGGCCTCAAAAGTCTTTGGCAGATTGAAAATCCCAAGTACCTCAATTTTTGTCGGGATGCCAAGATCAAGCGATACCGGAGGGTACTGCACGTTAAGTCCAAGGTCAATTGGCAGAAGCATCGAAAGCCCGCGCTCGGTCATTTGTTCAATCTGTGATTTCAGCCCTGTTTCTGGAACAGGAATCAGGCCTTTCCTAAGCAGACAGAGTATTCTTAAAATTTTCTTTAAGATATTGATCGCTTTTTTTAGAGATACAGGGAAAATATTGGGCAGTTTTGGCGGCGGAGGCAGATTGGGCAGTGATGGCAGCTGCAGCGGAGGCAGATCGGGCATCTTTAAAGGAATGGTTGGCGGTTCCGGCAATACCGGAATTGCCGGCAGTTTTACTGTTAAAGTCGGCAGCGTTGGCAGATAAATCCGTGGAATTTTTGGCAGAATCATGGGCTCGGGACGGAACCTGATATCCGGCCAGATAATCTTAACGCCAGCCTGGATCTTGGACATATCCACATAAAGGTCGGGCCACTTGGGGAATGGAATAATCGGCGGGGACGGGATAACCAGAAAGAGACGTAAAAGCAGTTCAAACAATGAAAAACGCGACGTTGAACACTTGTCACACGAAGCGTTATAATCAATCATCAGGTCTATGATCAGCTTGAAATCCTTGATCTGCTGCAGGATTTTGCGGAAAGCCTCAATATAGGCTTCCACCCGTTTCTGCTGCTGGACAACGTATCCTCCGGCATATCTGATGACCGTATCAAAATAACAGATAATCTGCTGCAGATATTTGTACCAGACTCTTCTCATATCCAAAAGCTGCCGTGGCAGTTCCTTCCATTTATTCAGAACTTCGATATTCTTTTCAATGCTTTGCCGCAGGTTAGTCATGTCCACAAGCAGTTTTTCGCATGCGGTTGCCGAGGATTGGTCATATTTGGTCTGATCCTTTGCCTTGGCTCCCATGAATTTCCATTCATTGTAAGGCAAGGTTTCATCATACTGTCCAAGATAATCACAACTCCATTCACGCAGCGTACGGTTGATTTCATGTCTTTCATCTATCAGCCATTGCTGGGCATCATATTGGAATTTCTTAATTTCTTTTTCTGTGATGGCCGGAATTTTGAACAATACGTCTTTAGGTACAACCTGCAGGATCGGAATAGCATTAAGGAATTTCAGCCAGCTCTTTGGATTCCACGACATCTTTTGGGCGCTTGCTTCAAGCTGTTTTCCGATACTGCTTATTGACGGATTTGGATCAGGTTGGCCATCCTGCGGCAAAACCGCACCCACAATCGAAAGCGGATTTGGCAGGAAGACAAAAATGTCAGGCAGATCGGTCAGCTTGGTAATAATTTCCTCGGTTTGCCTATCCAGCCAACTGGTGATTACAGCAGGGAATCCGGGTATGCGGAAATTTGTTCCAACCGTCATGCGCGGATGATAATTCCCTAAATTAGCGCTTGAGGTAAATCCGCCAGTTTCAACGCGCCCTGATGCATCCGCCGCATTAGCCGAACTGGAATCCGAAGAAACGCCGATCTTGGACGCGCCTTTTTTAGCATAGTTGGCGGCGGAAGTTGCAGCTTTTTTCGCCTTGGCCAGCGCACTATTAATTGACCCGGTAATCTTGTCGCAGAGTGAGTCAGGGAATCCGGGCAGTTCGGTGGCAAAGGCAAAACAGAATCCTCCCAGCCATGGGCCCATGCAGATTCCCATACCCAGCCTTCCGGTAAGGGTTGGGGAAAGGTAAAAACGGAAAACCGAACCCTGGTAAGGACTTGGCGGCCATACAAACGGGAAGCTGGATGTTACCCCAAATACCGGCAGACCAAAATCCTGTCCGACCACAATTCCCGCGGCGTTAATTTGTCCCGGAGCCAGGAAGGCAAAATTAATCGGCAGAGGAAGACATCCTCCCTTACAGGTAAATTTGTTAATCGTATTTTCGATATCGTCGCCAAGCTGATCCAAAGCATCTTTGCCACTGTCATCTTCTTCGGTTTGCTGCTGGTTAAGACTACTCTGGATATCAGCTATTTTGTCGGGGATACCGTCATTATTGGCATCAACCTTCATCTCATTGGCCATTGCTCCAAAATCAACAGCCGATGGATCTGTGGACGGGTCCACGGGAGCCGGCGGCGGCGTTGTATATTGTCTGTATTCAATCCGTACTTTAGATGGGTTCAGTAATTCCGGATTCGCCTTGAACGAATAGAAGTAAGTCATCCTGCCAGTCGGGTTTCCAACCGGAGTGGCCCCGATATCAAGATAGTTATCATCCTTGTAACCGGTATCAAAACTGTGCCCCAGCAGGATTTGAACCATCGGCGTATTATTAACCTTTACGCTGTAATTGATAGTGCGGCTCTTTCCGGCAGGGATATTAATTCCCGCAAAAACCAGAGGTCTGGTGCTTTGCCCTGTTTCTTTCAGTTGAATTGGCTGGTCACAATCGGCACATTTAATTGAACTTTTATCCAGCGTTACTGACGATGAGATAATGTCACTAACCATCAGGTTCGAAATGTTGCTGCCGCCGGAATTGGTTATTTTAATGGAATAATCAATCTGGTCTTCGCGGCCCACCGTATCAAGTGGAGGCGTGGCATCTTTAGCTGTTTTTGCCGATTTAATTCCAAGATTCTGATCCAGATCCAGATAAATAAAATCCAGACTGTTTTGGGATTTAGGCGTGCTTAAAGCTGGAGTTGCCCCTGCGGCCTGTTCTTCATAGGCGGCGCTGGCGGCAGCGGCGGCGGCATCCGCGTCTACTCCGGCCTGCTGTTCCACCGGTACATTAATCTGTTTAAAATTGGCGTCATCAGTCGTATCGGCAGAGTTCACCGGCGCGCCCGGCACGCCGTTATAATAAACCAGCACTTCTGATTTTAGATTTGCATTCTGGTCAATATGCATAGCCAGGCTTCCGGCAATCGTCCCATTCGGATCAATATTGCCCTTAAAATTCCAGAAAACCCTTACCGTTCCGCTGTCATCGGAAGTGATAATCTCGGGATATGAATCATTGTTCATATCAGCCGTTTTAATCATATAGACGCGGTTTTTGTCTGTGAAAGATTTTAAGTTGAGATTCTTCCTTACAAAATTTCCACCGTTATTCATAAAGGCGTCCACGCAGATTTCCCCCTGCCGGCAGCTGTCATTTGTAGCCACAACCAGGTCTTCCTGCCCATCCTTGTTCAGGTCTGCTGAGGCGATCGAAATAATTCCATTGGCAAAATTAAGGAACACGCCGCGATCCTGGAATCTTGGATAGGCATTGTTATTTTGCATCAGTCTGACCTCACCCTTTTTATAGGCCACCAGCAGATCTTTTAAGCCGTCCGAATTGTAATCGATTGGCAGGATTTCCTGAATCGTTTCGGATCCCATAAATATTTCCTGTCCAATGTCCTTGGTAAATACGTAATCTTTACTGAAATCAGCCGCAGTCAGTGTTTTCTTTTCATCAAGCCTGACTGTCGGGTCGCCAATGACCACGCCTATTTCCGAAGCATAGGGGAGATTTGATTCACCGGCAGTATTCCCTGCGCTCCAGAGCAGCATATGTTTGTTTTCGCCAACAAAACCGATTCCTTCGGTATCACCGGCCTTTTCCAGCGATTCATAATTTTGTCCGGGCGCCTGGTTTGCAGGCAGTTTGTTATCTTTGTCTGTAATTGTGATCCCTTTCGGCATTGCGCTTGAATTGCCAGAAAACACAACGTCCCAGCCGATGTTGCGTTTTTCGGAAATGATTCTTAGATAAACCCCCGCCTGTGCCGTTTTGGAGTTATCGAGGACAGCTTCATTTGGTACAAACTGCACGTCAGTGTTTGGCACCATTACAAAACTGATTGAAGCCACGTCCTTGGCATTTTCAATCAGTGTAAGTTTGGTAAATTCGTCCTTTGCTTCGGAAGCAAACGATAGACTGAACAGGTTATTCAGGATCTTAATGTTGCCGTTATCAAAAATCCTGACAACTTCATTCCCGTTTTTAGTTAACGATACAGCCCCAGCTTTTTTAACCAGGCTATAGTCGGCAGATGAATCTATCATCTCTACGTAAACCCCGGAAACATCCTTGTTCAGCGGATTCTGATCGTCAACGGCCACGGCCCTGCTTGCTGATGGCATTCTTATTGCAACTTCCGCCAGATCTTTTTGTCCAACCACGTCATAAACAGTGATGCGGTTTGGATAATTTGTTCCATTACTTGGAATTACCCTGCTGTCATAGTTTGTGGTATCGACCAGCGTAATTTTACCGTTTGCCGCAACTTCAAACAGATGGGCGTTTGGTGATGGAGGTGAAATCAGCGTAGTTGCAGCCTGTGATTCTCCACTGAATACAAACCAGCCGGCCAGATAATTTTCCTTAAAGACATTGCCAAAGTCAGTTCCCAAAAGTGAAGCATAAAGAGTATGTGAGCCAATCTCTTTTAAACTGGTGGCATCAAATTTCTTGAAAGTTGTAAGGCTTAATGATGAGGCAAGCAGCCCGTTCGACTCGGCAATCAGGTTAATCGGCCCGGTCAGGTCTTTGGTTTTGATTTTGAATGTTGCCACGCCGTTTACTGCTTTCACCGCGGCTGCGCCATCAATCGCCGCGAACTTCTTGGAGTCGGCGGTTAATGATAATGTGACCGTTGTTGCCGAATCATTATCAACAAAATTATTATCGGTATCATAAAGTTTTGCCCGTACTTCGATGCTGTTTTGCGGATTAGCCTCGCATTCATCGCAATCGCTTTCCAGCTTAAGCTGTTTTACGTCTTTAGGCAGCATTTTCACAGTCGTTGTGGTGGCGTCAAAGCCGGTCACGGTTGCATTTATCGTTGCGTCTCCGGCCAGATTTGCGGATCCGAACAGTACAGACGCTTTACCATTCAGGATTTTCGGTTCTGAACCGCCAATAAATCTTCCGTATTGATCATTTGTAAGTTTGAACGAGGCATTGCCCTGGAAACCGCTAACCACATTTCCATTACCGTCCTGTACTTCCAGTGTGACTTTTGTAAATGAAGCGTAGTCCGAAGGCAGTGAATCCTGTTGCGGTTTTAGCACGATCTTCAGGTCATCCCTGCTCTGGACGCTTGTTTTGGCATAAATGCCCTGGAATGCGTCTTTTGCAAATTCAAAAGCAGTTCCGCTTAATTGGGAAAGTAAATCAGGAGGAGTGATATTGGCGCCCTGTTGAGTTGTTTCATTCTCAGTTTCATCCACAGCCAACGGATTATATGAAGCAAAAATATCAATAACATCGGCCTGGTCAGTCGAAGTGATTGTCAGCAAATATTTACCGCTAACGCTTGAAATCTGAATACCATCCTTATTTGGATCTTCATCCATGGCATTCAGAGCTGTACCTCCGTTGCCAATATAAAACGACACCTGGTACATCTGGGTATCACAAAGGTTACCGTTTACATCAAGCAGCTCGGCAACAACGTTGGTAGTTGAAAGTCCGCCCGTCTTAATAATTGGAGAATCAGCTTTGATCCTGATAATACTTGGCTCCTGCGGCATTACATAAACATTGCCGGAACCTGCCGGAATTGATTTACCCTTCACGCTTGCGCTGAGTGCGTAAGTGCCGGCAGCCTTGCTTGCCAGTATTCTGTAAGGGCAACGCCTTCTTTAACCGTCAATTGCGATGGATCCAGTTTTGCTACAGGGATTTTAGCCGTACTTCCTTCGGCATTTCCTGAAGCTGAAAGATCAATGACGCTCTGGCTGTCATCAGTCAGTACGTTCCCATCAGCGTCAACAACTGAAGCCTTAACAAAAAGACTGCTCTTTCCATCCGCCGGCATTTCATTGGTAAATTCAATCTGCTGGTTACTGGTCCCCGAAACAGGTTCAGAAAGCATACTGATATAGTTCTCAAATACAGAATTTCCAACTATATAGCCGCCTTCGGTTCCACTGTATTGCGACAGGTCATCAGGGGCATAAAGCGGATCAGTACCGTGGATCACTTCATCACCGTCATTAACACCGCCGCCGTCTGTATCAGCCACAAACGGATCGGTTCCATATTTAAATTCATCCAGATTGGTAAGTCCGTCACCATCAGGGTCTTCATTGGCATCAGCCGCATTGTACGGATCAAGCCCGTGCTGGATTTCCCAGTCCGCGGGCATCCCGTCATTGTCATCTTCCTTCGCCTTTACAGCCTTGTCGTCTTTGGCATCCAGCGGATTTGTGCCGTTCAAAAGTTCGTCAAAGTCATTAACGCCGCCTCCGTCGCTGTCCGCCGCTTTGGGATTTGTCCCATAAATGTATTTTTCAAAATTATCAGGAATTCCGTCGCCATCGCTGTCCTGGCTAAAGCAGTCATAGATATCAACCATCTTCGAAACCATCGTCGCGAATTCGGCGCGGGTAATATTGCCGGTTACCCATTTTATAAATGTGCTGTTCTGGCCAAGCTTTATCTGGGCATCAAACCATGTCTTGAATTTATCCGGTGCCAGCTGGTCGAGTTCCTGAAAATAACCTGTCGGATAAAGTTTCTGTTTTTGCGCCGCCAGAACATAATTGTAATACCACGGCAGACTGGATTTGCCGCCGGCATCATTTACGCTTTCCGTAACAGGTACTTTATTGCCGCTTTCACGGTTAACCGTTTCGATAATCACTTTGGTTGCTTCCGCGCGGCTGATGGAATTAGCCGGCAGGAAGAATCCGGCTTTGTCACCACCCTTGTAACCGGAAACAATATTGTCGAACTTGGCCTTTTTAACACAGTAGTTAAGCTCGGGTGTGATATTCTTGTCCGGGAAGAAAGGCGTTGCCAAAAAGTAAAGATCAAGGCCTTTCTTAATCGTCGAATTGAATTTGGTACAGTCAATGCAGACCGCGCCCAGATCCATTTTCACAAACTCCTCGCGTGAAAGGTTGTTTTGCGGTCTGAAAGTTCCATCAGCATAACCGCTTACAATACCGCGTTTAAAGATTCTGATAATGTCATCGAAACCTTTGCTTGCGGTTTTAAGATCCTTAAACAAAACCTCTTTTGGTTTAGCCGGATTAAAATTATTTAAAATTTCATCGCCGTCCTCAAAATTGTCCCCGTCGGTATCGGCATTTTTATAATTCAGGTGCAGGATTAATTCTTCCAGATCATTCAGACCGTCTTTATCCGTATCCGGAATTATCGGCGCGGCCGCGTGTGCCACAAATACAATACCTGGTATGAGCCTCATACCAGGTATAATGCCCCGGGCATACAGCCTCTTCATCACCGCGGCTAAATTGAAATCCTTGTAGTCGCCTTCTTCTTTAATGATTTCGATCTTTGGATATTTGGCGGCAATATAAACCTCAAACAGCGAGTTGCCATTGCTGTCGCGGATTTCAAAAACCACTGGACTGGACGATGAAAGCGGTTGCTTTAGGCCCATGGTTAACTCCGGGCGCAGGAAAATATTTCCGGCGGCGTCCACAATGCCAAGCCTTGAATCATAAAGTTTCCCGCCCAGCTCAATCCTCTTAACCAGATAAACCTTGCTCTTAACTTCAGAAGCCCCCGCAGAGGATTCTTCAGTGCCTCCTTCTGCGGATGATTGTATTGCGGACTGAACCAGATATAAATCGGACTCATTCCGGTCTTTCACATGCGTACCGCTCAAGCTTGCGGCAGAAGCAAAATAATCAACATTCTGATCTATAGTGACAGCTGTTTTTCCATCAGTAACAAAATAAACACTCGCTACAATCGACCCGGAAGAAATTTCTTTCACACCCAGCCGCGCTGGTTTAGCACTGGTCTTGGCCGTTTCTCCCTCCGCGGGCTTCCCCGACATTGACGGCAGAGTCACCAGCTCATAGCTGCTGGCATAAGCCGGTCTTATCGTGACCATGCCCGTTGTCCCGTTTACATCAGCAACAATTTTCTGGTCATCTTCAGAAGACCCCGGTTCCAGAATAATGAATCCTCCCGATGGGGTCTTGCTGTAGACGAGGGGATTAGTAACCAGTTTGTAAGTGTCGATGCGGACACTCTTACCCGTTGATGTCACCGCAATTTCATTACTTGCACCAACATCAGTTCTTTCCGGCGCGACCGCCTTAACTTTAACCGAGCCTTCATTTTCACCGGGCAGCATCTGGAAAGAAGCTTTTCCTCCGCTCAATGTCATCATGCCGTCCGGATTCAGCGTAAAGACCTTATCACCTTCAACTTTGGTAAGTTTCAGCTGGACTTTGGTCATACTGTCAGCGGTATTAACCTGCCCGTTTCCGCCAAGTCCTTCCACTATCACCGTTACAGCATCACCCGACGCCGTTTTAACCACCTGCTTGTCGGCACTGATCCGTAACTTTGATGTCTCCTTTGCGGAGTCTTTTACCACCTGCATATTCAGAAAATCATTACTTCCAAAGTCAGGAGCTTTATTCTGTTGGGATTCCGCTTCCTGTTTAAGCTCATCGGCAGCTCCGCAGGCCGGTGCCGATTTATAATCACCACCGGATAAAGTAGCAATATCAACCAGCCATTGCGTTACCGTGCCAAACCATTTCAACAAATCCACAAAATCATTTTCACTGCTGGTTGAGCCTCCTCCGTTTTCAGATCCGCCGCTTTGTCCCGGTATAGTTGACGGTTCTGTAGCCGACAGCGCCGGCTGGTTTGCAATCGCTTCCAGTTTTGGATCACTGTCCTTCTCAGGAATATCGCCATTAAAATTCATCATAATCCGGTCAGGGCTACCGCTTGCCACCAGATACAAAGACTCATAACCCTGGGAGGATTCACCGATAAAAGCATCTTTCTTTGGATCAAGATACATCTCCAGTACATGCTGGTGCTTCTCATCAATATTCATCTCCTTCCACGTATAAGCCTCCGCAATTTTTGCGGAACTGGCCAGGATAATACCGTTAGGCTTACCACCGGAATACATATCATCCTTGCCTTTAATCATTGAAGTCAGCTGCCCCGTAAAATTGATTGCAATCCCGTTATCAACAGCAACCTTGTTCAGTTTATCTTCAGTCTGTTTTAGTATCTGTATCAGCTCATTGTAACTGTGCGCTGCAAACAGGTTTGGATAATTAATCATCACCGCGTTGCCTTTGTTGTCCATGAAAGTAAAATAACGCGGATTATCTATTGGCAGTGATTCCGGAGGAAGTTTGGCATTCCGCTGTTTGCTGAGAGTATCTTTTGTCGGTTCCCTGTGGGACTGGTAACTGCTTAATGAAAGCTGTTGTCCATTAACAAGTGCCGGCAAAGGGGTAACTGTTAAGGTTACCTTGTCGATATCCTGTTTGTGGGCATTGCTAATACTTGTAAGCACTGTAAGCAGTTTGTTTTCGGCATTCGGCCAATTATTTAAAATCTGGTAAGTAGCAGCTTTTTGTAAAAGTTCGGATCCGATCTTTTTATAATCGGTTGATGCGATTCCATAAAGCAGAGGATTGGCCTCGGCAAATTCATCTATCTGTCCGTTGCTGTTATTATCCTTCCCGTCAAATCCGCCAAATACATCAAGAAGCTGGGAAAGAGATATTTTAACATTCTGCTTATCCAGATTTGAATAGGTGACATCTTTGTTAAAAATTAAAACCTGGTCAGCCGGAGTATAGGGCGAACGCGGTTTTTGCAATTCGGCCCTGGCCGGTTCATTACCCTTGTAGTCGGGCGTCTCCAGCTTTTGCAGATAAGCGGTGGCCTGATTTACATAATCCTGGTAACCTGCTTTTTCCTTCATATCAAAACAGGCCCTGTAATCAACGTTACTTGAATCCACTCCGGTTACCTTCTTGGTTCCAAGCAAATCAAACAGAGGTTGTGTGGCCACATCCGCAAAACAGTATTCAGGATGCATCATGTTTTGTCCGATACAGCCGGCATATTGGCCCACAATGTTCTGATCAATTACTTTGGAAATGTCATATAGCGTCGAGGCGATAATCATTGATGAATTGCTCCCATCGGGTCCCTGTGAACCGCGGTATAGCGAACAGTCCGCAACCGTTTTCATCCCCGAAGTATTAGTCCCATAAAGATAAAACTCTCCCTGGTTCTGTGAGAAATTAACAAATTCAACAGCATCGCCGTTAAATGTATCCAGGGGCATTCCCTGTTTCAGTTTAAGTTGCAGCTGCAATAAAGCCCCCTTAAGCATGGGAATATCCTTGTCCAGATATTTCTTGCCGGGATCAATAAACGGCTGCAACGCATTGTAATACTGGTTCCCCGGATGCTGCGGTGAAGAATAGGGGACAGCAAAAGGGTTATTAGGATCAATTCTTTTCTGCACCAGATAATCAATGCGGTTTTCAATCGCGTCCCCGACTGCGCGCAGGTACTTTCTGGTATATTCATCCTTCATCGTTACCAGCCCGGGCATTGTGGATACATCACTCTTGGCATTACCTCCTGCATCCGTATAAGCCGTGCGGTATCTTCCAGTGTAGCCAACCCAGTCGCTGATGTTGCCAAGATATTTATCAAAGAGCTGGTTAAATTGTTGGGCCAATTGCATTATCAGTTCTCTTGCCGAAATGTCCGGGAATTTTTCAAAATTCTTTGGGTCAATATCTGCGCTAAAATGGTTTTGGTTGTCATTAGGATGTTGGTCGGCGTCAGCTTCTTCATCCACTGTCCCGTCTTCATCATCGTCAGCGGGATTGCCAACGCAATTGGCAGTATTGGTATTAGAACCAGAACAGTTTGTCCCGTTTTTTGTAAAATTATACGGGCGGTCATTGTAAGCAGATCCTTCGTCTATCCACCATGAAGCATTGGGTGAAGGTGATAAACGCGGAATCGGCAGTAACAATTTGCAGTCCATCGGTTTACTGTCCTTATCGGTCGGATCACTCGCCAGTGCTCTTTTCTTTCCTTCCGTAGCTCCGTATTTGGCAATCATTTGCGCCAGCTTGGTCGGTGAAACAATAAAACCATTGGCCAGACAGCTTACATCGCTCCCGATCTCCCTTTCGTATCCGTCAGGGTAACCATCCTGGTCCTGATCGACAGAATCGGAATCTTCATCCACCCCGCAAACACCCGGACATCCATCCGGAACCTGTTTGCCATCCTTGTACGGACCGGCAGTTTCACCCTTTGGATCTTTCTTGTTAATCCCGTCCTTGTCCGGATCGTAATCATTTGGCTGTTCCACCTGTACGGGATCATTTGGATCATTGATGTTGGAATCGCTGACCGAATCCTGCACAAATTTCTGTGCCAGAAATTTGCTCCAGCGTTCATAAGTAATATCTTCCCAGTAATTCAGGTAACGCAGATAGTTGGCAAAGCCGGCTTTATTCATTTGCTTGAATTCATTCACCAGATCAGCAAACAGGATTTTTCTGGAAAACTGCTTGTACATTGCGGCCGGCGCCTTGCAGTTATTCGTGCTGCAATGGAACAGATAATTCTTGTCGAAATATTCTGCGAGCAGTTTATTTCCTTCCTCTCCGCTCAATGGAGGTTTGATAATCCCGCTCCATACTTCTGGTTGTGAACTATTGGAATTTGTATTTGGAACAAAATCTTTGGAAGCCTGATCAAAAACGTAGGCCTTTTCCTTAAAGTCGGTATAAGGCAACAGGCTCACATAGCGGTTGCCGCCTTTATTCAAAACCGGAAGCGGAACGTCGCCGATAATCACCACTCCCTGCAACTGGCTTGTTTCTCCTTCAGCGCCTGTCAGGTTGGAAAGAGGAATTTGCACGCCGCCAATGCTTACATTCCCTACACCAACTTTTTTCCCTTCGCCTTCCTGATACAGTCGTTCCAGTGCATCAGCAATATTTTCCACTTTTTCATTTTTCTTAACCTTGATGATAATGGATTTGGTAAAAGGCCTCACCCGCTGCGCGTCCAGCGCATAACGCCTGATTCTTTCGGCCAGTGTTTTTGCCGTAAGTGCGGTCGGATATTTGCTGCTAATCGTATCATTGCCGGTTCCAATCTGCTTGTTAATCAGCCCGTCATAACTTGTGGCATTATTCATCAGCCCGTCTTCCACCAGCACCGCAATCAAACCATAGTGCGTTATAGCTTCCGAAGTTTTTGGTGTTTCACCAATCGGCTCATTAAAACCCTGGACACCGTAAAAAGACATCGCGGCTGCCATTGGAGCATGCATTACCTGCAGCACCGTCAGAAGGAGCAGAAATAACGCCATCAATTTTTGTTTTGCGATCCTGTTTTTCATTTTTGTTTTTAGTATAATATTATAGCAGAAAAACGCCCTTTTTAGTACGTTAAAGCCGCACCACAAAGCCTAAAAACACTAGTTTGAGTGGACAAGTGGTGTGAATGTGTCGGATATGCATATTTTAACCTAAAGATAAGTGCCACCCTTAGGGTAAATGCGGTTGTCCGTCAATTTCGTTTTAGAAACTCCAGTATGTGCATATGCTTAATGCCTTTGTAGTCTCCCCCGGCCAGTTTATCCATAGATACAACTATTTTCTCATAATTATCATCAATCTTCATCAAATTACCAAATTCCCGTTCAGATGTCTTGGCGTCAGGTAGTAAATATGCCACCTGCACATATATTTTTTCCCCAGCCTTTTCCCCAACAAAATCAATTTCCAGGTTTGCCAGTTTGCCCACATAAACCTTGTATCCCAGGAACTTTAAATGGGAAAACACCAGATTTTCCATAATCTTACCCAAATCCGCCTGCTTATACCCAATAATTGCATTTCTCAAGCCGAGATCTTCGAAATAATACTTTTCGGAAACTTCAAAAACCTTTTTTCCCGCAACATCAATCCGCTGAACTTTGTAAATAAAAAATGCTGAACAAAGATTGGACAAATAATTTAAGACGACTCGGGGCGTAATCTTAACGCTTTGAGATTTCAAATAATCACTTATTTTTTTTGAAGAGATCAAACTTCCTATATTAGCGGCAACAAAATCAACCAGCCTTTCCAGGAAGTTGATATTCCTTAATCCAAAGCGGGAAACAACGTCTCTGAACAAAATTGTATTATATATATTCTTCAGATAATCAAATACAATTTCATCTTTTAGTTCCAGATTTTTTAAATATGGCAATCCACCATAACGGATGTATTTCAACAGGGCCTCCTCACCCGCTTCAAGCTTATGAAAGGTAAGAAATTCTCCAAAAGACAGACTGTAAACGGGAACTTCAATGTAACGTCCCGACAAGTGAGTTGAAAGGTCCGAAGATAGCATCATAGCGTTACTGCCGGTACAGTATAAATCATAATTATTTCTCGCGGCCAAATCTCTTAAAGCTTTTTCAAAGCCGGTTATCTCCTGCACCTCATCAATAAACACATAGTTTTTTACTTTGCTTATGGACTTATCATGGATAAAGGCCAGCAAATCCCTATAATCTTTTACCAAATCAAACTCAAACTGCTCTTTATTTACATAAATAATATTAGCTTCCGGATCACTCTTTTTTATCAAATCCATGATCTGATAGAGAATATAACTTTTTCCAACCCTCCTTTGCCCGATAATCACCTTGATAATATCCTTATTTATATAAGGCAAAACCTTATTTAAATAGACATCCCTCTTGATGAATGATTTATTCATAAGTAAAACAGTAGATAAGTTTAGTGTTTGTTTATATTATACGTAAAACATAAATAAATGTAAATCAAATTAATTACAGCCACCCTACCCGCAAAACCTTAAATCCACATTAACTATTCCTGAATTGTTTTAGAGCAAAAAGATGCATACTTACTTCATTATGGCACAAAAAAAACGGACTTCAACCGGGCCATTCGTACACAAAAAAAGCCCCGGACTTCGCCGGGGCTTTTAGAGAAAACAGATAGAATTACGATTTAATCATATAAACATAACTCCCACCAGCAGTGGCTTCAACGGCAGGGCCAGTAGCTGCATTCCCGCAGGAAGCAAGAGCAGTTGCATTATCCGCATCATCATCCGCATAATTATTTCCTGATCCAGCTTTTTCCATAGGAGCAAGAATTGCATAATTCAAACCAGATGTCCCATTTAATTTACAATATACATAATCGTTAACGCATATCGGGTTTGTGGTGACACTTCTTCCTGAAATGTTTGGACTAGGAGTACTTCCGCCTTTAAAATACGAACCAAGGCCCAGAGCAGCTAAACAACCATTAGCTGCTGGATACTTACCATTCGCAGCATAATACTGCTCAAGTGCTGTTACGATACTATTAGTATCAGTAATCCTCTGAGTATCTCTAGCAGAGGCAGGAGCACCAACGATATTTGGTATCAGGGCGGCAGCCAAAATACCGATGATCGCGATAACGATCAAAAGTTCAATGAGGGTGAAACCTTTTTTGTTTGTCATATTAATGTTTAAGGTTAAGGTTAAAGGTTTTTATATATTTTTATATTGTTCATGTTATATCATACCACGTTTTTCTTACCTTGCGCAAGGAGGAAATAGCCTTTTTAACTACTTTTAGGAGATACTTCCGGCAATATTAGCCATTTCCATAATTGGTAACATAATAGCTGCAACAAGGCCTCCAACGCATACGCCAATAACTCCCATCACCATTGGCTCCATAATTTTAGAGATATTTTTAACTGTTTCATCAATCTGTTCATCATAAAAATCAGCTACCTTAAGAATCACCGTATCCAGCTGGGCCGTTTGTTCACCCACTTCAATCATGTTTACTAGCATGCTCGGGAACAGCTTGCTTTCCGACATGTTTTCCGCCATGGGGATACCGCGTTTCATGTCCTCCGCGCATAAAAGCAGCCTTCTTTTATATACTTCATTCCCAATAGCATGGGCCACGATTTCCATCGATTTGATAATTGGTACGCCGCTGGTCATCATGTTACTAAGACTGCGTGCAAACTTGGATATGGCGCCCTTTGTGTTAATGTCGCCAAATGCCGGCATAATCAGTTTAAAATAATCCCAGTAATATTTGCCCATTCTGGTACTTTTCCAGGCAGAAAAACCAACCGCAAAAGCAATTACGCCCCCCACTACCAGATACCAGTAATTAAGACAGAAATTACTGACCGAAATCATGATTTGGGTGGGCAAAGGTAACTCTTTCCCTGATTGTGTAAAAATGGTACTTAATTGCGGCACTACCAGCACCATCATCAGGAACATCACTATTCCAAGCATCGTAAAAATAACCGCGGGGTAAATCATGGCGCCTTTAATCTTGCCTCCAATGCTGGCGGATTTTTCCATTTCATCAGCCAGTGACTTAAGCGTTTTGTTCAATTGACCGGAAGCTTCACCCGCTTTAATAACGCCAATCTGGGCCTCATCAAATATATCCGGATAATCACTCATCGATTCGGAAAGACTTTTACCTCCTTCAATCGATTTGGCTAATGCAAAAAGCACTCTTGCCAGGCGCGGGCTTTTTTCTGACTGTGTACCCAAAGTATTCAGGGATTTAATCATAGAAAGGCCGGCATTAAGCATTACTGCCAGCAGGCGGAAGAATGTCGCCTTGTCCCTGATCTTGATTTTGGTATGTTCAATAAAATAGTCATTAATGCGCTGGAAGGTATCAAGGACCGGATTCCCCGTATAATGGATAACTCCTGCGGTCTGCCTAAGCATGATTTTTGAGCCCTTGGCTTCGGCAATATTAAGGAT
>Ga0302253_1000658_pt1 | contig 26420 bp, 27 predicted proteins | sample AAG_RA_Trp_MG_FD_193537 | JGI IMG/M metagenome (GOLD analysis project Ga0302253, IMG submission 193537) | Enriched activated sludge microbial communities from anaerobic digester in WTTP, New Holstein, Wisconsin, United States - AAG_RA_Trp | ecosystem: Engineered > Bioreactor > Anaerobic >...
GGTATTGCAAAGCGACAAATACAGCGAGGATACCAAAACACTAGCTGGTTCCGTGCTTTCCCAGTCAAACAAAAATCGATAACAGGGCATCCCTGTGAATTATTTGCCAAAATATTTATTGACAAGTTTATCAATAAAGCTTAACAGTAAACTCACACGAAGTGTGGTATCCCACCCTGTGATGGGATACGTTTTCTTTACTAAACCGCCCCATGCAACGTTTCAGTAACCAAATTAAACCACTGGAGCCGACCATGGGGCATTGCTTTTTAAAAGACAAGAAAGGCACTTGAATGAGAAGAGTTGTGTTCATGATTGATGGATGGTTTATGAGAAAAACCATCATGAGGTTGAAAAAATTCAGCTATACCGGACCGGAAATCAGAGGCTATTGCAAAAGGCATTTAAGACAGGATGATTATCTATATCGGATTTTTTACTACGATACTGAACCGCTGGATAAAAAAGGGCATCATCCGCTTTCACAGAAAGCCATCGATTTTGGAAACACAAGCGTGGCGAAACATCAGCGCACCCTGCTGGAATCAATCAAGAAAACCCCGAACTTTGCCCTGAGACTGGGAAAAACAGTATGGCGCAACAATGAATGGATCTTATCTTCCGAAAAATTAAAAGCCCTGCTCAAACAGACAATAACCGTCAAAGATCTCAAGGATAGAGATTTTCAGCCCCTCATCGAGCAGAAAGCCGTAGATATGAAGATGGGCCTTGATATCACGAACATCGCGACCAAAAGGTTGGCCGATCTTTTAATCATCATTACTGGTGATGCCGATGTGGTTCCGGTACTCAAATACGCAAGAAGGGAAGGAATGCAGGTGTGTCTTGATCCACTCAACCACCCAATCAGGCCGGAACTATCCGAACATGTTGACTTCATAGAAACGTGTTTTTGAGCGGTGAAATACAACCATTGCGGCAGGCAGATCGGGTAAGCAAAAGAACCCTTGTTTTTTGATTATATTTACCGATAATATAAATCAAAAGTGGGCAGTAAAGTCTTTCGCTCTTGACTGTCATGGTATAATGCCGCCGATTTTTTAGGCGGGGGAAAAATGATTCCGTATCAAAAAGAAAAGTTCGAAAACGCCGTTTGCTTCTTCGCTAAGGAGCATTATAGAAAAACGCGTCATCATCTGTATCAAACATTCCTCTACAAATACATAGCCTTATTTGATTTTGGATACTTGCGGGCATATGGAAAGCCCGCTCTGGGGCTCACCTATCGGGCGATGAAGATGGGGCCGGTTCCTCTCGATATTTATGATTTGAGGCATGACAAGACAATCTCAAAAAACTTTATGTTTAAGGAAGACGCCCAGAATCATCTGATTATCATTCCAAAATGTGAGCCAAATCTCGACTATTTCAGCAAGCGTGAAGTCGATCTCATGAAGAAACTTATTGAGATCTATGCTCAGGGATACGTATCCTCGCGAATAATGAGCGACGCCAGTCATCAGGAAATCCTTGCCTGGAAGAAAACATGGGCAAAAACACCCAACAGCATTATCGACTTTTCTCTGGAATTTTCAGGAAATATATTTGAGAAATCCATTCAAGACCTGACGTTCCCAGAAGAGGTATTTCTCGTGCATAAGGGCCTTGAAAATTGCATCTGACGGTTGGCGATGTCATCCGCTGGAATGATTATCCCTATCCCAATGACGGGCCGGAAAAAGCACGATGGTTCATTTATCTGGGAAGAACTTCGATTGCCACAACTCCTACATTTGCCTATCTATGCACGACAACAACAAAACGTGAAAAGTTTAATCCTGGTGGACCCCGTTCGGGACATGCTCACAAAATATTTGATGTAAGGCAATTCCCGATCTTCGATGAAGACTGTATCCTTGATTATGATGAAGATTTGCATGTCGTGTCTATGGAAGATCTGACTCAGCATGAATATCATATTGAGGTCAAAGGCCGACTAGACGAAGAAACATTGCGAAATATTTATAAACAATATTTCCGTTCTGTCGTCGTCTCAAAAATACAGATGATAGATATTCACAGCAGTTTCAATCTTGACGGCATTGAGGGTCTCAAAAAACCAAAATAAGGTAGGATTTCCAAGCGATTTTGGAATATCACCACTTATACGCGGCCTGGACCATGGCCTTCGCGTCGCCGGTGGTGGTGATCTCGCCGTAGACGCCCAGGTGTGCGCCGGCAATGCGGAAAAAATCCCACCGTCCATATAGATCGCTTTCCATGCCGTGTTTCAGCGATACGCCGTAGCGCAGGCCGATTTCTCTCCTATTTTCGAAATCAAAAAACGGCAGGGGAACCTGCCTGGCGGCGATGGAAGAGATCCCGGTTCCGGTATCGATCAGCGCCAAGACGTTCGTTCTTCCCTCATACGGGGCGATGACCGCCGTCGCCGCGATCTGTTTGGCCGGATCGTCCCGGATCTCCGGCGGGAGATCGAGCTTCTTCGCAGCCGCTTCCTTCTCCAAGACAACGATTTTCTCGACGGGAATCTCGACACGCTTGATTTTCAGCACCTCGCGGATCTGGGGCACCTTCACGTATTCGATTTTCGAGACGACCTGTTTCCCTTGGCCGCGATACCAGGCCACGATCGAGGACAGGATCAAAAGGATCACCAGGGCAACGATGGCCCAGGTCTTTTTGTCGATTTTCCACACTATTCCGATATCCATGGCGTTCTCTCCTTGTATTTGATGGCCCTATTTTTGATCAGTTCCGGGTAATCGCAGTTGACCCGGCAGAGATCCAGGGGGCTCCATTTCGTTTTGATCACCTTCCGGCTACAAAACCCGGAAACGGTATCCGGGTCGCAGGATTTCGCCCGGCGTATCTCCTTATTGAGATTCCCGGCCCCGCCGTTGTAGGCCCGGTAGGCAAAATGCCAGCTACGGCAGAGGACTTGGTCAAACAGGGTCGCATCGTAGAGGATCAGGGCCCGGATCGACCAACGGGGATCGTAGGGCAGGGGCGTTTCGGATATGTCCCGGAGCGGTTTTTCACGGGCGTGGATCCAGTCGGCCGTTTTCGGCATGAACTGGCCCAATCCCTGGCCGCCGTCGAAGGCCGTCACACCGGCGTCGCATCTCGACTCCTGCTCGATCTGGCCCATGAATTCATGTGCCGGCGCATCCATGCCGACGTGGAAGCGGGCCTCTCGGATCACCTGGGGATAGTATTTCAGGCATCGGTTGACGAGGCTCTCACAGGCCGAGGGTGAAGGCCAGGACAACAGCAGCGTAAAGCAGGCCGCGAAACAGGAAAACATTCTGGGAAACATTCGACTCCTCCATCTTGCCGAAGCCGGGTTTGAACCAGACCGCCCATATCAGCTCCGCGAAGCCGATCCCGCCGGCGACCAGGCACGTCTTGTAAGTGATGATCTTCACCGCTTCGGGTCCCTGTGCCCAGATCAGGACGGGCGCCAGTATGGCCGCCAGAAGACCGAATCGGATCACGTACTTCTTGATTTCTCTGTTGACTTTCATTGTTGCCCCCTACTTGAATGTCTTGCCGCCCCATGCGATGAATCCCATGATAATCAGGGATATGGCCCCCAATATAATCAGATTGGCGATCGCTTTCATGCAGGTCGATTTCCAGCCGTTGGACCACTTGATCAGATCGTCGATAAACTCGTGGTGCTGATAGTGTTTCTCCCGATCTATGTAGAAATCCTTCATCTGCTCCTGCATGGCCTCGGCCACGGCCTTTTTGATGTCTTCGTAGTTGTCGCCCAATTCAGCACCTCCGGGAGTCGTATTTTATGTGTGTCGGATCCTGTTCTATCTCATTATCGTCACACCCACGCCGGTGTACCTTACTTCGCCCGGGGGAACCCCGTTGATGCTGTAAACATACCGGATGGCGTTTTCGATGGCGCTATTCAATGTGTTGTTCGTGCCGCCGGTCGTGATATCCGTGCCGGCGATCCCGTCCTTGTTGTAGATAACCTGAGATTGCACAAGCACTGTGATAGCCTCGTCATGTGTCCACCAATAATCCGAAGGGCCGGGCAACTCGGTATAAAGATCAGCATGTATATTCAGGATGTTATCGTCGCGCTGCTGCTGCGGCGTGATTCCCTGGTCGTAAACAAAATTCTGATGGAACGTAACACCACTGTAGACGTAACACATACAGAAAGCCGATGTTTTCTCGGCATACTGCCCCGAGAGAAATCCGGAGTTCCATCGCCTGTATAGGCCGTATATCGCCATTTTTTTATCCGACCACCTGCTATCGGGAATAGAAGGTATGTTCCCTATGATGCGCCGGTCTGTTTTGGTCGCGGAAGTCCCGCTTACGTTGGTCGTCCTCTCTTCCATGTCGAACTGATGCTCTCCGGGGATTTCCCCCGCCGGGCCGATGAAGTTGTATATTCTCGTTTCTCTCGTTGTCTGCGTGACATGCCAATCCTCAAGCCCTTCGTCATCATCCCCCTTGGCATAAAAGTAACGCTCATATCGCTCTCTATTCCTGCCGCTGCACCATCCCACGGGAGCATCCGGAAGCGTGATACGCAATACGTGGCTCTGCGGAAACAACGTTGTAATGCCGTTACTGAAATCGTAGGTAGCCGCCTGGTAGTCGTGATTCCCAATCATTTCCTTGATAAAATGCCTCAAATCAGCGGATTGCCAGTCTTGCAGGATGACAGATGTCCCTGTATCGACCAGCCCTTGGGATTCCAAGTTCGGCATGTAAGACGGTTGTACGGTGACATCGCCCGCAGGCAATCCTCCTGGTCCTATCACATTACCAAACACGTCTCTCTGACCCGAAGGCCGGCCGCAAAGAGTCTGCGTGTCGAACAAGCTCAACCCGATCTCGGTATGCGCCGCTCGCCATGCCACATAATCAGGGTCATCGATCGCGACGCAATTGAATAGGATCGTCTCCGTGAAAGCGTTGTACACGATGGCAACCTGAGTGCCGAAACCGTCCGCATTAGGCAAAAGGTTGATCGCTACCGTAAATACCACGAATTCATCGCATGGTTTCGGATTATCCTTGAACCCGATCACTTTCGGCTGATTGATGTCCTGATTCTCGAACTTAACGAGCACCGCATCCCCCACGGAAAATGCCGATCCGTTGCAATTCATGTATTCGATCGGTACGTTTGTCAGGGTCATCACCTGATTCACATCGATGTCCTGCTGGCTGCTGGTTGCCGCGTCCAGATCGACATCGCACTTGTCCGCATTCTCGCCCGTTCCCTTAAAGGTAATCGTTCCGAACCGGTAAGTCGGTTTCCATTTCTGCCATCCGGGGAGCATGGACAGATTGAAAAAGACGCCTGCAGGCGTTCCGGCGACGGCAGGCTGAAGCTGGCCGTCCCTTGCCGCACTGTAGATGGCGGCGCTTGCCACGCCTTCCGCCGCATAACCCGGTTGGATCAGCACCGTGCCGCGCTCGCCGGGCACTTCGATCGTGCCGACCGTTCCGGTCAGATTTTCCGTCAGATCGGCACACCAGACATCCGTCAAGGACGGATCGGCAGGCACATGCGTATTCAGATATTCGATTTTTTTCTCCGCGGCGACCTTGGCCAGCTCCGCCGCCCCGATCTCGGATTTCTTGATCAGGTACTGGGCCGTCTTTTTTGTGACGTTGGTCAACGCTTCCCGGTACTGGTCGGCACGATTATCATCCCCGGAATAGGTTGCGGCCTGGGCCTCGTAATAGGAAACCTCGCTTTCGATCACGGACAGTTCTTCTTCGTACTGGCCGATGATCGTATCGATGTTGTCGATGTCTTCCTGCAGCTTTCCTTTCAGGGTATCGATCCGGGCTTTTTCATAGGTGAGCCAGACCTGGTACAGACCTTTTTCGCCGCCGCTTGTGATCTCGCCCTTGCCCATGGCTATTTCTCCGTCACTTCCATCGTCTTCTGTCCGACGCTAAAAGCCATGGTGATCTCGTCCGCGGTGAACGTTTCGTCATCGACCGTGACGGTATCGCCCGGGTTGAGATACAGATTCGACAGGCAGCGGTAACGGCGCTTTCCGCCGATGGTGCTGCCGTAGGCCGCCCCTTCCAGGGTCATGGCCTTTGGATCATAGGTAACTGTTCGATAACCGGTCAGCGTGATGCTCTTGCTGCCCGTACCCTTGTCGATCCGCACGTCGTCCAGATCGACCTCCGCAATTTTCTCACGGATCCGGTGCCCGCCCCGGTAACGCTCGATCATGTAGACCTGCAGATCGCCGTTCGGCCTGGCGGCTATGGCGGCGGCATAATCCAGCCCGGGAATGACGACGGACAAATAAGATGGCGCTCCGGATTTCAGCCGGCACTGAAACGATGAAATGGGTATGGTGACGTCGGACAGCCCGTCCGCCGTTCCCGTCAGGACAAACTCGTAATGCGTGACAAGCAGGATGTTCTGAAAGACCAGCGGCGCCCTGGCGGTCAATAGCGCATCGCCCGCCAGGGCGGGACAAAGGAGATGGAGGGCCAAATTTGCGGATACCGCCGTGCCGGATAGCATCGGCGGTATCGATACCGCCAGCTCGATCCCCGGCATGGATAGAGCCGGATCCACGGCAAGAGCCTCAACAGGCGCAACCAGATAACCGACCAGAGAAACGGACAGATCAGGGGATGCGGCCAGGGGCGGCACGATCACATATTCGAAATCGCCGATCGTACACAGAAGCCTGGCATTCGCGTCCAGAGCAGGCGGAGCAATGACGATCGACATCGTGGCCAGGATCGATGCCGAGGCATCGAGGGAGGTATCGACCACGACAACGTGTCCGGTAACCGCCGTGCCCATGGATAGAGCGGGATCGGCGGCCAGAATGGACCCGACCGGAACAACCAGGCCGGGAACGGCCGTCAGGGCGGTATCCGCAGCCAGGGGCGGAATTGTCAGGCCACTACTTTCCTGGCTGCCCCAGGTTCCCCAGGAGGGCTCTGTGTCCTCGTATTTGCGTATCAGAACCCAATCGAGTTGAACCACGCTATCTGATTTGTACGCGGCTATAGCAGCTTTAAGATTGGTATTGGGCGGGTTTGTCGTTTTCGGGCTTCCCGTCAACTCCGTCCCATTTTGGAGATAGCGGGATTTGGTTCCTCCGACGACCAATATATCGTATATCCGCCATAGATCTGATGTCCAGTTGCTTGTCGATCTGGATGACGTGGTGCCGTCCTTGGATTGCACGACCTGGCGAATAATACCGTTATCCGCATTGTTGTATATGATGGCATGATGGCTTCGCGTCTCAGTCGAGAGTCCAACAAAATCATAACTAGCCGCCAGATCTTTGACCTTTGCATATGCCCGCAATGCGCAGTTGACCTGCCCGGAGTCGATATTTGATACGATCTGTTTGACCGCATTCGCACCGACCATTGATAAGATACTTGTGTTGATGCTTGCGCTTCCCGTATCACCGGACCATTTTGTCTGGCCTGACCATGAATAATCGAAGTGATCGAAAAAAATGAAAGTATTGTCGCCGCTACTGGCGGCGCTGGCCGACGAATTACCGTAATACATGTAGAACGTCGTTGCAGACGTTCCTATACTATCGAACTCAATCCAGACCGTGGCGAGTTGGTTTGGGCTTGTGCCTGTGATGGATTCAATCCAGTAATCGAGGAGGGTTGTTCCGTCGGATTTGGTAAATCGGATGTCATTGAACGTAGAAAGACACAATCCTCCACAGTCGACGTCTTCACCCGTCGCCCCGGAGGATTCGCCTACAAGCAGCTTCATCTGGTAATTGGTGACTGCTCCAGACGATCTGCTCAGCGTGATGGATTTTCGGTAATTCCAGCCGGTAAGCCAGCTCATGGCGTCCCCTTAGCTTATTAGAGGTCGATTATGATTTCCTTCAGTGCCAGGCTGGTTCCGTCGGCAATCGTGTAATCGGTCCCAAAGTCGATGCAGCCGACAACCGTGTCGTCGCTGGTCGTGTCGTCATAGATGATGGCCGCGCCCGTGGGTCCTATGGATCCGCCGGATGCGGTCCAGGTGACGTCGTCAAATTGCCGGCGGCCGCGATCGTTGGTATCATCCTCCGCCCAGGACCCGCCGGACAAAGTCTTGTTCTGCTGAGTATAGCCATTTGCCGTCGCCAGCTCCGGCGTGGGGGAGGCAATGACGTCGGCCAGGGTAGCGTGTGCGTCTTTATCAAACGCGAAGGTATCGCTGACCAGGATGATTTTGAACGTATCGGCGGACACATCCACGAGCTTTTTCCCGAGCTGGTAACGCCAGTGATTTGATAGGGTGCAAACGATTGACATTTCACTATCCTCCTTATGATGCTGTCAGGTCCTCCGCCACGAGGACGGTCATGATGATTTGCCCGGCGTCTTCGTCCAGGTCCTGGATCTTGGCCCGGAAACATCCTTCTTTGCAGGCGATGCGGACATAGGACGCGTTGTCGAATATGGTGCCGCACCGCGTCCATATGGTTTCGTCGTATGGCGTGGCGATTCTCATGGTCCGGTCTGCCGCACAGACGCCGCCATCGATAAAGACCGCCCCTCCGTCCAGAGTTTTCGTCCGGGATATCCGGCGGTCCCGTTTGGCCAGCTGCGTTTTGTCCGGATGCGGAAAAAAGGTCACGTGCCCGTCAACCAGGTAGGTTTCCGAGCAGATCCCGATGGTGTAATTGCTCTCCATGATCGTTCCCTACTGGATCCCGAGCAGGAACTCGGTCTGCTCTTCTGACGCCCGGAGTTGGATCGCCTCCAGGACTTCCCAGAGGATCGCTTCCAGGTGCGGTTTCAGGCCGTCCGCCTGGACCGTGATCACATTGTCGCCGCTTCGCATCTGGTCGATTTTTTCCCGTAGGAGTTCCGTCTGTAACGTCACCAGATCCTTCTGCTGTTCAAATGCCTCTTCCCGGCGTTTTTCCTCTGCCTTCAGAATGCCCTCGATGATCCCTTTGTCGAGACCCTGGGCTTTCACAAGATCGGATGTCAGGGTGCTGATGACGTCGCCGGTTGATTTGATCGATTCGTTGATGGAGGCAAACATGCTCTCGATCCGCTTTGTTTCCGCCTCGACCTCGGCGATATCGATCTTGGCCTTGAACTCCATGGCCTTCTGAATGGTTTCAGCGTCGGCCTTGATCTTTTCCTTCTGCAGATCGATTTCGATCTTGCGGTTTTCGGGTATGGCCTCGTCAATCTTATTCTTGGCTGATTTAAGGGCGTTGCTGTCCACGATGACGTCACGGTAATTGATCGTCCCGTCCGGCATTTGTTCCTTGATCTTGTTGCCGATCCGTTCGCCCGTCTTTTCATCGTATACCGGCGTGATCTCAAGGGTAATCGCGCTGTGCTGGATGTCCTCGTTGACCTTGTCCACGACCTTCTGGATGCCGTCCAGAACCTCGGCCATTTCGACGTAGGTCCTGGCGGATTCGGAGAGCTTGTCCTTCTGCGGCTCGTTTTCGATCTGCCGGACCAGTTCCTTGTGCTTCGCCCGCGCTTTCTCGAAAGCGATATCCAGGGCCAGCATCTCGTCTTCCGTCCGCCCGATACCGAGGCGCTCGCCATTGACGCCAAAAGCGAATTCCAGGAATGCGTCCGTCGCATCCTTGACGCCCGGAACCAATTCCCGGATGATCGTGCCGGCCAGGTATCCGAGGCCGCCCGCAGCGGCCAACCCTGCCGTGGTAATGGTCACCGTCGCCGCTCCCAGAGTCGCATAGGTTGCAATCAGGTTACTGACATAACCTGTTGCTGTGAAGACCGCCTTTCCGACATCAAGAAACGCTTTCATACTCAGGATCCATAAAGCGCTCGACAGCACGCCGGAGTATTCGATGACCTTGTCGATCATCGTCAAAAATGCCATGAATTTCCCGATGGTCTCGGCGGTGGACTGATTGAGGCCGCTGAACTGGTCGATACCGAACCCAATAGCCTCCCATAACGGCGTAAACCCGCTGATGATGCCCTTGGTAATATTGGCCAGCGCCGCCAGGCCGTCGATCAGCTTCTGGATGAAGCGGTGCAGGCCCTCGATCGTTGTCAGGTCAATCTCGCCAAACATGGAAGCAAAAGCATCGCCCACGGCATCACCCACGCCGGCCAGCGAGGCGATCAGGCCGGTGAAGTCGATCCCCTTCATGGCGGCGTGTAGATTCGTAGCAATTGCCTCCAATGTCGATCCGATTTTGGCCCCGAACCTCGTCAGAGCCTCGAAGATGGGTGTGAACGTGCCGTCCGCGGCCATCTGCCGCAAAACGGACAAAATATCCGTACCGGACACCAGGGCGCTTGTCGCAGCCGCCTTGAACTGGTCACCGACGAAAATCCCGAAATTTTCGAGTCCGACCTTGAAGCGGTCCACGGCGACGGCTGAGCTTGCCAGCCGGGCGTCCACTTCCTTCTGGGCCGATCCCATGGCGCCGTATGCGACTTCGGTGATTTCCATGGTTTTCGTCAGGCCGTTGAACACCTCCACCATCCGGGCGGATTGATCGACACCGACCAGCTGCTGTGTAATGAACAGCTTCTGCGGTTCATCCAGGTTCCTGAACGCATTCGCCACATCCAGGAGAATTTCCTTCCCCGACCGGAGCTGGCCGTTTGCGTCCTGCTGGGAAACGCCGATCGAGGCCAGGGCCTTCCTGACCGGTTCGGAATCGTCGATCAATTTCAAAAGACCCGTTTTCAGGGCCTTGGCCGATTCCGATCCGCTGCGGAAAATCTCGATGACAGGGGTCAGGATCCCGGCCGTTTCCTCCATCGAAAATCCCATCGTTTTGGCGATGGGGGACAAGTCCGCCATGCCGATCGCCAGTTGCTCGACATCCGTGGCGTACCTGTTCGATACCTCGTTGAGGATGTCCACCACGCGGGTAGCATCCTCCGCGGGGGCCTTGAATCCCTTCAGGATGCTGATCAGATATTCGGAGGCCTGCCCCGCATCCACACTGCCGGCGATGACCAAGTCCATGGCCGACTTCGTCAGGCCCATCGCCTCCTCTGTATTGAACCCGGCCTGGATAAAATCGGCCGTGGAGGCCAGGACCTTCGAGGCGCTTTTTCCATACGTGTCGGATAACTCGAACGCGGCATCCTTCGCCGCATTGATTTCGTCAGGAGAATCGCCAACCACTTTTCGCAGCTCGACGACCGCATCTTCGAATTCGATGGATTTTTTCAGCGCCAAACCGAGACCGACGGCGGCCAGGGTCGCCAGCGCACCGTCAAGCAACAGGACATTTTCCGTCAGGTTCGAGACCGGCGACGATATGCCGGTGATACCATCGCCGATCCCGGAAAAGCTGCGCTCGACAGAAGAGATGGTCTTATCGAGGTTGTTTTTCCCCTCGAATATGATCTGGATGGTTTTTTCAAGATCGGCCATGGTCGCCTCACGTCTTCAGGGATTTGTAGTAGAGCTCCCAGAGTTCAATTTCCGTCTGGGTGAGATAACCTTCTGGAAACAAATCGGGCCGCGCCTCGTAGAGAAAACGCCCCCTGGCGTAACACAAGGCTAGGCTGGCCCGGACGTCTCCTGATCGCCAGAGGGTTCCTGTTTTCCCGGCATTCTGCCGAGGCCGGTCAACACGAGAATCTGATTGGTAATGTCATAAAAAGTAACGGGAAAATTCTCGCAGAGAAAGACGGACAACTCTTCCGAGCCCGGAGGATCGACGCTTCCCACGGTTAGATAGGCGATGCGTTTAACGACATCCTCCGGGATATCTCCGGACAGGTTCATCATTTCCCTGACCGCCCTGGCTTTTTCCTCTCCTGCAGACCCGAGCAGGCCGTCCATGATGGCGCCCAGGTCCTTGCGGTTTGCGGAGGCCTGCCTGGCCGTGCCGACCTCCTGGCCCGTCAGGCCCCGCACTTTCCAGACCGGCTTTTCGCCGGCCGGAAAGTAATCCTTCAAATCGGGCACGCTCACATCGGCCGTGCGGGGGGAGAATTTTGTCTTCAGGAACTTTTTGGTATTAAATCCGCTCATCGTTCACCCCCTTACCCGGTCACATTTTCCGCGGCTTCCTCGGAGGATACGGTACAGGCCGCCGTGATCTGATCGCCCGCCGGGAACGAACGGGTAACGCCAAGAATGCCCTGGCACAGGACATAGGCCGATTTCAGACGATCCGAGAAAAACTTGAAGAACAGGTTCTCACCCTTGTGCTTCAGGATGTTATCCGTAATGCCGTCGTTGAGATAAGCGGTAAACGACCCCTGGTTGAGAGAAGTGGAGGTCGCGCCGATCGCGCTTCCATAGATCTGCTTGCTGGACACGGAATAGGACGTTTCCGGGGGCACAAAATCGGACGATTTGCTGATGTCCGTAAAAATCGGCTCGTAATACTTGGCATAGACCTTCTTCGGCTTCGTGGTCGACCCCGCATCGTCGCTGTGAATCAAAGGAAGGGCGGCTTCGAATTCTACGCCGGCATATCCCAGGATTCCGTTTTCGGCGTTGAAACGATGTTCCGCCCAGGCCGGGAAATTGTACTGTTCCTGGGAAGAGTTCGGTATGGCGACGATTTCGTCGTCCGTGATGACGCCGGCACCGGCCGAGGACAGGTGCACCTGGCAGATTTCGATGCTGCCCGTCGGGATCCAGGGAGGACCGCCCGCCGCGCCGCGGGTGTCGCTCCAGCTCGTGCCGTCCGTGCCCTTGACAATGGCGATCGCGCCAGCCGACGTGACCGTGACGGATGACTTGTTGTGGGTATTCAACGGAGATCCGCCGGTCGGCCTGGTAATGGTCTGGTCTGCAGCCGCGTTGACGGTCGTTTCGATTCCGGCCAGATAGCAGGTCAGGGCGGCGACGTCCACCTTGTCGGAACCGCCGGAAATGGCGGGTGTAATCAGACCGCCCGTGGCCAGTCCGTTCGGCTTGACATCGGGGTTGTAACCGCTGCGGTTGCTCCAGAAATTGTCCGCGCTGCGAAAATCCTTATGGTCTCCCTGATCCGTCAGGGCAACGAAGTTGACCAGGGACTGACCGCTCTCATACTGTATTTTTGCGTTTTCTGCCGACATGGGTGTTTCCTCCTGTTCGTTGGTTTGTTATTTCCAGTATTCCTTTACCCATCCGCCGCACTCCGGCGGTTTGGGCCTGCCGTGAAACATGACAACCTTGCAGCCCTCCGTCAGGCCGTCCTGCAGGTTGTGCAGCTTGTAGCTCCGCATCCATTCATCCGGGAACAAGACAAATTCCCCGATAAAATGCCGGTTGACCCATTCCTGGTCCCCGCCCGGCGTTTCCGGACGGCCGGCCTCGACGTAGGCATTGTAGATTTGCGTCCGGCTCCCCACGGTCAACAGGATCACGGACGTGTTGCCGTGACAGCTCCGCTCGTCCGCATCCGGGAACATGCCCGCCGGATAATCCCGGATCAGGCAGAAATCGAACCCATGCCTTACGGCAATATCCAGACTTCCCGTGACGACCACGTCCAGATCCAGAAAGAGGATCCGCGGCGTATTCACGCCCGGGATAGTCTCGCGGTAAAGTTCCATTTTACTCCACCAGCCGGGCCGGTCGCTAAGCGGCGGGAAAAAGCGGATGCCGGCCTGCAGGCCTTCCGGATCGTCGGTAAAGCAGACGAATTCATGCGGAACGCTCAGGTTGCGTTCCACCATACTGTAAAGGATGTTGACGTACTCCGCGCCGTAGAGCGGCCCCTGCTTGATGCAGACGACCGTCAAAACCGGTGTTGACTTTTCCATTTCTCTTTTCTTCGCCATGTTCATACCCTCGCATACCAGCAGCAATCCGAGTTGTCCGGGGCCGAGGCGTAGGGGAAAATCCCATAGACCGCCTTCGCCACGTCCTTCATGTCGATATCGTGCCCGGTCATATATCCGCCGTCCTTGACCTTCGGAGCCCATGCCGCAATGTCGTCCCAGACGCTCTGATAATCGTGCGCCGCGTCCACAAATACGAAATCCAGGCTTTTATCCGGGATTCGCTTCACCGCCTCCAGGGTCGGCTCTTCATAGATGATCGCCCGGCCGCCGTATTCATCGACCCTGGCCAGCACGCCACGCCTGTTTTCCGCCTGGTTCTCATGATGACCGAATTTCGTCGGGATCCAGATATCCACGCCGATCATCGTCAACTCCGGGACGTTGTCCAGCAGGTGGAAAAAAGTCCGGCCGTACCAGATCCCCAGCTCCGCGCCCGCCTTCCAGTTATGTTTCCGGGCCATGCCCGCCAGCCACTTCTCCCTCATTTTCAACTCCTGCAGACGAAAATGTACCGCCGCTCGTTTTCCCTGCTTTCCAGGCGCTCGACGGACGTCCAGTGTTCGGCGAATTTCGCCCTCCACCAGTCCGGGCCCTCCTTGATCGTCGTGTAGTTCACGCCCAGACGCACATCGTCCCAGTCGTAAACCTGGACGAAAAGGTTGTCGCAGGTTCGCCGGATTTCCGAGATGATCGCGTCCAGCTTCTCCGGAACGACGCACATCAGGACATCGATGCAATAGCCCCAATCCGCAACGGGGAACCGATCCGGCAGATTCCAGAGAGCGGCGATCGTCAGATCGACGCCGTGACCGATCAGCTCACGCGCTGCCGGCTCCAGGGCGTTTTCGGCGATGTCGATCATGTGGATCCGCACATCGGGCCGCAAGGCCTTGATAGCAACGGCAGGCCGTCCGGTCCCTGATCCGTATTCATTGATGACCGCGCCTTCGGGCAGATACCCGACAAAACGCGGAGCAAGGCGCTGTCCGGGGGAGCCGAGGCGATACTGGCCCTGTCCGTCCGGATCCCAGACGCGCTCGAAATGTTTCTTAACCTGTCCATACAAATTATCCATTCAGCCATTCCTCCGTGGGTGCGCCGAGCAGCTCGCGGGTCCAACCGCTCATAGATCGCACGTAATCCCTGATTTTATCGTATTGCGCCCGCCAGCCATCGCGGTAGATTTCGTATGAATGATTCTGATCGTTCGCCCCCTGCAGGGGGCACCCGCATAGAATGATCTTCCGGTATCCCATTTTCAGACCCGCCAGCGTACCCAGCAGGGAGCTGGATCCGGTCGGGGGCTCGAAGGGGATGATCAGGTGGACTTCGCCCTGGTGCTGTTGATGCGAGATCACCTCGTAATCCGTGTTCCCTCCGTACTTCTTGCGCCGCTCCCGCGCCGGCACGATGTCGGACGGGTGATAGGTCGCCATGTAGCGGATCGGGAAATGGTACTTGTTGACCGCATCGAGGCCTACCGCCAGGAAATCCGCCTGCCAGACGACCGGGATATCCATGATTTCATTCAGGACATCCGGATGCGATCCGGTTACGATGAGGTATTCGCTTCGACTCGTTTTCATTGCGCGTACGGATCTCCGATTTTCGTGGCATAAACGACTTCGATCTGCACGGCGGCTCCGACGGTCAGGCGCTCCTCATCCGGGTATTCGTCCGTACCGCCGCCTTTGTAATGGATTGACTCGTCATATTGCGGTGAGCGGACCCATCCGGTATTCGGGCTCGTCTCCGTGCCCGGCTGCTCGGTCACGGCCTTGATCAGATCGCCCAGGATCTGTTCGGAAACAGCCGACGGATCCGCGTCTCCATATTCTACAATCCCCTCGATCCGGACCGGCATGGTCTGGTAGGATTGGCCGTATTTTAATTCGGGAGTCTCCGGCTGCGGATGGATTACACAGGCGGGGAGTTCGGATTCATCCAGATGCTTTCTGGCCCGTTTTACGTTCGCGCCGATGTCCGTCGCGTAGCCGTTTGCCAGCGTGATCACAGCCAGGCGGTCGGCGATCTGCCGGATGATTTTTTCCCGGATCGTATCGCTCATTTCAGTTTCTCAAGCTCATATCTGAGTTCGTGTTCCAGGTTTGTGTGGAGCCGTTCGTTCGCCTTTGCCAGCACTTCTTTCATGATGGGCTCGTTGCCGAACACATCGGGGATGCTGGATGAAAAACGCTGCGTGATCGGCAACCGGTAGCGTTTTGGAAGGGCCGCCATGGGAATAAAACGCTGCGATCTGCTGCTCCAGGCATAACCCTGGCGGTTGATCGCTTTCTCCATTGATCCCCTTTTGCGCTTTTCACCATGCCAAGTCCGCCAGAAGACTCCTTCTCTACCGTTTTTCATTTTGGCGATGAATGTACCGGGTATCGTTTCCCGCTTCCGGCCTTTTTTGATCAAAACCGAAACGCCTGTTTTCGTCTGGCGGGTGCCGGTGAATTCGGAAAGCGGCAGGGGCTTACCCGTGCTGCTGATCGCTGCGGTCATGTTGCCGGCGGTTGCCTTTTGGATCTTGAAGGTGGCATCAACGGCTTTCTTCGTTGCGTTCAGCTCCGTCCGGATCTGCGCCGAGGCATCCGTCCTGACACCCGTCAAGGTCTTGTTCAGAGAACGGACAAAGACCCGCTGGGGGCCGTTCTTGACTCCGGAGAGCAGGTTCATGACCTTCACCCGGTCCGTTTCACTGATATTGACAGCCAGAATACCCATCACTTCACCGCCATCTTGACCGTGATCGAATCGTTTTCCAGGATGCGGATCACTTTGTAGATCCCGGCCCCATCACCGCTCGCAATAACGAAGATATCGTCCTTATTCGGTTCCGCATTGCCCAGTTCCGACAGAAGGGCCTCGATCACCGTGGCCCTCTGCCAGGCCTGGGTTGTCATGCCGTCCGGCTCCAGCGATACATCGAATTCGATGAACACATGACAGGCCACCGGCTGCCCGCCATCGGGGGTGTAAACGGCCGCCTCGCCCAGATCCTGAAAAGCACCGGGCAAGGCGGCCAGCATGGAAGATCGTAAACTCATCGTTTCTTTCTCTTTCGGCGTTTCGCTTTCTCAGCCTCTTCCTTACGCTTTGCCGTTCCAGTCTTCATTAAGCCCTGATAACGACGTAATCGAACTTATCGCCGGCGCTCGGTGCCGCATCGACCGTAACGATAATCGCATCCGGCGAGGCCTGGGGCACCGCGGACAGGACGTTTGATATCGGGCTTGCCGCCGTGTCCACCCTGGGAGAGACCAGGACCTGGTCCGTGGCCAGAACAGCCGCCGTGGTCGTGATGGTAATCGTCGTGCTCGGTGCCGGAGATGCAGGCACTTCATAGGTTCCCGCCTCGACAATGACCGGATTGCCGTCATCCAGGGACACACCCTGGGCCAGCTTGACGCCGATCGTCGCCGTCAGCCCGGAGCCGACCGCTGCAGCTGCCGTTCCGTAGAATTTCCCGGATTTCTTTTTGGAAAGCACCGGAGTATCCGCCGCCACGTAGTAAATTTTGTCGCCTTCGGATACGGCGCTGTTTCCGGCGTCATCGACGCCCTTGACAGACAGGTCATAAACGCCTTCCGTATCGACCGTTGATTTTCCATCCGCCGCGGCATAATCGGTCAGCGCCACGCCACGGAAATTACCCACAATGACCGGATCACCCGACTTCACGGTCGATCCGACGGTCAATCTCAGTTTCACCCCGTCCTGTATTTTATTGGTAGCCATGCTGCTTTCCTCCTGTTCTGGAGGGCCGGTCTCATCCGGCCCGTCATTCGTCAAATATTGCCGTTATCCCGGTTATCGATTTACGCGCCCTCGTTTCGCCACATGCCCCGGTAATCCACCGCATAGGCGCCGGCATCGATGGCAACGGCGTATTCAAAGCCCTCAATCGTAAAACCAGGCTGCTGCATTTCCATGATGGGAGCCTGCACACCGTTCAGGAAAACCACTTTGACCGTTTTTCCCTTCTGGCCAAGCAGATAGTAGGCTGTCACGGAATCATCATCCAGACGCGATTCATAGACGCGCGTGAAGTAATCGCCGGAATAGGGATTGACACGGGTAGACGCTTCATTGGATCCAAACCGATCCGACTTGAAAAAGACCTCGCTGGAACCTTCGAGGGCCTTCGGAGCCAGGAAGAATTCCGGACGGATGTTCAAGCGGCGTTTCCCTCCAATGTCCTTCTGTACGCCCATCGCCCGGATACCTTCGGCGATGGTGGTTACACCGGGCACACCCAGCAGACCCGACGTCACGACGTCGTTCTTATGATGCGTCGCGTCGAAAATCGCGTAGCCGTCGCCCATGTTGCCATTCCCGGTAATCACGGCATAAACGACATCGCCGACCTTGCGGTTTGCCGCTTCCGCCCTCTTGGCCGGCAGTTCAGTCAATGCGCTCAGATCGTCGTTGATGATCGCAACGCGCGTAACCCGGAACTTCTTCGCGTATGTCACCGCGCGATAGGTTTCCGGGGTTTTTTCGGTAAACTTCCCGTATTTGATTTCTCCGTCTTCGCCCACCTCTTCCAGATCGTCATGTTCCGACAGGGCGTTGTCGTAGTGGAGCTTGAAATCGGAGACGGAGCCGGTACCGGCCCAGATGGGCCAGGTCTCTTGTGCCCCATTCCATCCCGCCTGCATGGATCTATTGGCCAGGTTCGCCAGGATATTCGGAAAATCGGAGCTGGTCAGGGCGCGGCCGACCATCTCTTTGACGCTCCCCGAATAACGGATGCCGGACATGCGCAGGCATTCACGGGCCATTTCGACCATGGTATAGCCGCGCAGATCCTGTGCACCCGGCGCGGGGGATTGAATGGCATGGCCTGCACGGAGCCACAGGGCGTCGTTTGCAGCCGAGCGGAACTTGTCTTTTTCATCCAGCCCCATCTGTATGCCGGAATACCCGGGATTCTTCGATCTCTCAAAAATCTTGTCCATGACAGCTTCGCGGGCAGCAGATACCGTTTTGCCCCCGACGATCAGGTCCCGGGCCATATCCTGGCAGTTGTACCGCTCCAGCATGGCATCAATTTCACGGATGCGTTCCCTTTCCTGGCCGGTCGCCTCCGCACGGGCCTTTTCCAGCTCCTTGCCCGGATCTTCCCCTTCAGGCGGCTTTTTTTCCTCTTTGGTGTCCATCCTCTCCAAAAACGCCCAGGCTTCCTCTTCCGTAGCCGTCGAGGGCAGGCCCCTTGTTTCCAAAAATGCTCTCAATTTCTTGTCCATGTGTGTTTCCTCCTTGGGTTCGTCTGTTACTTCCGATCTCGCCTTTGCGTTTTCATCGGCGCCGATGGGGACCGCCGATATTTCCTTCAAGATCCATTTCGTCGTGACCAGCAAAGGTCCTTCATATTTTTTCCCCTCGATGACCTGGGTTTGCCCTTCCGGTATCCAGGTGGATTCAACCGGGTTATAACCGGCGGAAAAATCCGTCAGATGTCCTTCCTTCGTCTTGACCCAGGGGCTTTCGGCTTCCGGAGCAGTCGAAAAATAAGCGCGGCCTGTCATTTCCTGACCCTTCGTTTCGATGTCCCGGGCGGAGCCGATAATGCAGGCCGTCTCGTACCGGCTGTGAGCGTCGAGCATGACTACTTGACGGCTTTCCGGAATGATCGCCCCGGACATCAAAAGTACCTCGTTGACGATGCCGCGCTCCCAGTCATAGATGCGGGACGGGGTCTCCGTGGTCAGGATTATTTCGACGGACCTGGTTGCCTCGTCTATCGTTGACGGCCCGTCGGGCCTGCCGGGCGCAATGGTTGCGGACCGGTAATTCATCGCAACTTTCTTACTTTTCGGCATAGGTCAGTCCTCCTTCATGATCGCGGCGGGGTTGCCGGCCAGCGCCGTACCCACCTTTGACAGGTCAAATTCCAGTCCATATTCTTTCGCCAGGGCTATCGCCTCCGCAATCTCCCTGTAGATATCCTCCAGATCCCGGCTGCGTTCGCGTGCCACTTCCTGGGGGGATTTCAGCATGGCGCGTATAGCCTCGACCTGGCCCTTTGCTTCCCGCAGAGGATCAACGGCATCCATGCCGGGGGGCTGCCATTCACTCTCCCAGTAATGGCGGGGATTCTGGAAGTAACCGGGCAGCTTTACCTTTTCGGTCATCACGGCCCAATCCAGAGCCGTCCGCTGTGTGGAGAGCCCGAATTGTCGGATATGCCGGATGGAGATCGGGCGGAGCTGCTGCTGGAAATCGTTCCGGACGATCCGGGCCGTGCTGAAATTGAGCCCCTGGTAGTCGCCCGTCAGAATCTCATAGGGAACGCCGGATGTAACGGAAAGCATGGTAAGCAGCAGACGCACGAACGGGGTAAAGGTGGTGCCGGGTCGCTCCGATTTTGCCAATACGATATCGTCGCCGGCCTTGAGATATTCGACGATCGCGTTCTCCATATCCTCGATGTATCTTGTGACGCCGTCCGTCCCGGTTTCCTTTGTCACCGTGCCGACTCCCAGGCCGTTCAGTCCCTGGCCAAGGCCTGGTTTTTCCTTTTTGATAAACGCCAGGAACTTCGCGGCAAACTTGGCCCCGTCGATCTCCGCGCCCATGTAATCGTGCAGATCATGGGCAAGAAGCACACCGGGGGCCAGCCGCGTCATGCCGCGCAGTTGCTGGGGGCGTTGCGCATCGAAACCGTGTATGACCTGGTCGGCCGGAATACGCACCGCATCCCCGCCGTAGTAGGGATCCTGGAACCAGTAAGCCATGACTCGGCCGGTCCGCTTTTCGTATTCGATGCCCTGGCGGGTTTCTGTTTCGCCCGGCTGGGCCGATATGCCGATTCCTCCGGCGCCGTAGCTGTCATGCGAGGATGTCAGCCAGTTCGCCTCATAAATCTGCAGGGCGAAGGGCAGATAGCGGTTTCGATCTTTCGACGCAACCTTGACAATGAGAAATTCCCCGGTTTCCGCTTCCTGGCGCTTTGCCAGGCGCATGATTTCATAATAATGCAGTTTCCCGGCGGCATCGGCTTCGTCCGCCCACCACTTGAAGGCGTCCTCGATGACCTGGTTCCGCTTTTTGTCCAGTTTGCCGTTAGACAGCTTGACGCGGCTCTGATAGATGATGCCGGGTCCAACCGTATAATCGACGATAGTGTCCAGTGCCCGCGCGAAGTAGGGGAAATCCCTGGTAAGCTGATTCACGCGGGCCCTGATGGCAGGGGAAGAAGCGGAAATGATATCGTTGACATTCGGCAGATACGTTGTCCAGGTACCGGTCAGACGATTGGTCTTCGCCGCGGCATACTGCATGGACCGCCCGGAGAGGATACGGCGATGGCGACGGAGGGCCACTTCGTGGGCGATGGCGGCGGAATACCGGTCGGCAATGCGGTTGGCAAGGGCCATGAATCCGTTAACAATTCGCCTCATCTTCATCGGCTTCCTCCCTGTCCGGCGTAGGTGCGGGTAACAACGGTGCCCTGCTCGATCGAGTATTGCTCGTACAAGTCGTTCAGGGCGGCGCGGATCTCCTTGAGCTGTGCCCGGATCAGGTTCATGTCTCCCTTCCCGAGCTGCTGCGCTTTCAGGCATTCGGTTTCGGCTGCCTCGTATTCGGCGATTCTTTCGGCGGTTGTTTTCACTCGAGTGGCCCCTTTCTTTTGGGACCATTATAAGGGCGGTTTTTCGGCCTTACGGAAATCTGAGGGTTTTTGAGGTGTTTTTAAGGGTTTTTTGGGTATTTTTTAGGTGTTTTTGGGGTATTTTTAAGGTTGACAGGGTAAAAAAAGAGGCCCCGGAAAGGGGCCTCAGCAACTCAACTAATCGATAGATTTCGTTCAAACTTATCTTAATGCCATGATACGAGTTCTATCTTCTCTAAAAAGGTTAACGCATTATCGAGGTCGCCATCATCAATCGACCAGCCAAGTTGTTTGGCTTTATTCTTGATGGTTGCCAGATTGGCATTGCCTCCTTCTCGCTTAAGGATAATGTGCGCCTTTGCCGCCATGGCGAGTTCCATATAACCTAAATCACCGGCTGCTTTAATTTTATCCGCAATCGCCGACATTCTGTCCCATTCGCCATGAAAGAGTTTCTTCTTCCGCTCCAATAGCTTTTGGCCATCATCTGTTAAGGAGTAATCATATTTCATCATCTCAAAGCCCTGGCTGCTATAGCCATATACGCTCACGTATTCTTTTATAAAATTTAATTCCTTTAATTCAGAGTTGGCTGCGGCGACTTTCGAAGAATAAGGACCATAAAAATGGGGTGCGTACCCCATATCTTCTTCCGTAAATACGGATAAAAAATACACAATCTTCTGAAGAGCCGTGCGACCCTTTATTCCTTGGTCTGCGAATACACCGTGGGTAAATAATACAAAATCACGTGTCTGCATTTTTAGCTCCTTGGAAAAAATTCTCAATTTCTTTGGTTATGACATTGTCCATGGCTTGATGGAACTTCGCCCTTGCATTAGTTGTTTCATACATTATCGGAGCATATATTTCAATAAATGCCTGATTGAGTTTTTCATTGATGGAGTTAAAGAGAGTCGATTCCTCTTCAAAAGTCGAGGGAGCTTTGAAGCCTCGGTCAACGGTAATAGATGCTTCATCATTCCTGGACATTTCGCGAGCCGATTTAATTGAGTAAGCATTAACAATAAGAAAAGCCGGATTGTCTGAAAAACACGTTACTCCTTCGTTTTGAGAGACAACACTGCGAATTGGTTCCCATAAGTGAGATTCAAGTTCTGATCTCATCTCTTTGTTCATTGGTTGAGAAATGCCAAAAAGCGAATCCCGGCAGGTTTCTGACAGTTCCTTAATTGGTTTTTGATATATTCTTTTTAATAAATTTCTATTCTTCAAACAGGTTAAAAGCGTGTGACATTCTTTTCCTTTGAAATGATTATCAGTTAAAACCACCATGAATTTTGAATCGTCCCAGCTGAGATATTCGTTCAAATATTCAGAATTGTCAGGTTTATATGTATAGAGTTTCTGCAATTCTTCGATGTGATCATGATCAATTCCTCGATTAATGGCCCGGATCAACATTTGATCGGTTATCAGCCTTACACGGTGCCGATAAACTTGGTTTGTAATATAATACTTGGCAAGAACGAATTGTTCCAGAGCATGAATGCCGTCTTTGCCGATCCTCAAATGTTTGTCATTGATCTCATCCTCTTTCGATTTTAACTCTCGATGTAGCTGGCTTAAATCAAATACACCATACTTTACACCACAAAAGTAACTATCCCTGAGAAGATAATCCTGTTTATCAGCATCGATCGGTCCTGATACGATGGAATGCAGTATAGGATCACCATATCCGGATGCCAGAATCTTAATAATCTTCTCCGGATCAGTTCTCCGCAGATGTCTGTTTAACTCTTCGTTGTTTCTAATAATATCGGCTGTTATGGCTTCATGAATCTTGTAGGTATTTTGGGATGTGGCTCGATCTGAATAAATTTCGAGAATATCTTCAGAGATATGTGAAAATGGTCCATGCCCTATATCATGAAGCAAAGCACTGAGGCGTAGAAGGTCCTTATCCTCACGGGAAATATCAAGTGTGGTAGCCATCCGATCGGCGATATGACAAACGCCCAACGAATGTTCAAATCGTGTGTGCAATGCACCTGGATAGACCAAGTTGGCAAAAGCAAGTTGGCGAATGCCTCTCAATCTTTGGAATACGGACGTGTTGACGATCTCAGCTTCGATTCCGGTAAGGCTGATAAAATTAAACACCGGGTCTCTAAATTCTCTTGGTTCGCTCATTCAGAAAATCACCTAATATTTTTTACAACCGGCATAACAAAAAATCCTACCGAGAATAGATTCGATAGGATTTGTATTCTTTATGCATGGCACTTCCCCCAGATATCCATATTATTCCATGCTTACAAACAGACTGTTTAAGAACTTAACGATTAGCCTTATAGTTTATTTTGCGATGCGGGTCAACGTCGTTTTACCCTCTTTATTGTCTTATCAGAACTTTTCGTCGTCACTTTTTGAGATTTATCCTCCGTTTGCCCATTGTTTCCGGATACGAATCCGACGTGCCATTTTTTTATCAGTACTTTATCACTTGTCCATTGCCCTCTGAGTTTGCGTGCGGGAAAGTCACATTCTTTGATCAGAGAGATGATCGTCGATTCCGAACACTGAAGATTGATACTTCTGCAAAACTCCCTGATTGATGTCATTCCGCCCAATGCTGTCGTTTCTTCCACTCTTACCACCTCCGGTTGTCGTTATGTTTTGCACGTCTCGGGCGCGCTGGTCTTTGTTCCTCTTCCTGATTTTCCTCCATCTGCTTCGCCACTTCCGCCAGGAGACGGAGACCGCCCCCGGGGAATTCCATCTCTACACAGGCACCCGCCAGGCATTCTGAATCGATCAGGTGGTTCGGCCGCTGATGTTCGTTTACCCATACTTCGTTTCCACGCTCATCGACCTGCTTCTGTTCCGCCAGGATCTGGGCCGCATAGTCGGTTCCCGTGCCGGCATGCAGAAATGCAGCGCCGGGAAGGTCCCGGGTGTCGGGTTTCGCCGCGAGCTGAAGGCGATAATGAAACTGGTCTTTGGCCTTGTCCGTATCGACAATAATCAGCCGCAATCCATCGGGGAGCTTCTTCCCGCTGGGGGTGGACAATATTTCATTCCCGATGTGCAGCATTCCCGGAAGGGGCGTACTCGATCCCTTTGCTCCCCAGAGAGCGGACCCACCGCGGCCTCGGTTATTAATCAGCCAGAAATATGATTCTTCCGTCATGGACATATCATCATATTTCTTTCCGCCGCCCGTATCCAAGAGCGCCCGGAAGATACGCATGGATCTTCCGGTGTTTCCGACCGGGTAAGTCGTCTCAAAAAGCAATCTCTCAACATCAAACCAGGTTGCAAGAAATCCATAGTGGATATTCCAACTCGTCAGCATAGACGACCAGGCCCGAACAACGAACCAGAATCCGCTTTTCTGACTGTCGATACCACACGTCAGCGCCAGAGCATCTTCCGGAACGACCTGGGCAGGTAAATCACATCTGGCGGAAAGGACCTCGTCCTCATCCTTAGATATGATGATTCGCTTCCATGGTTCGGCGGCGTGCTTGTTGTGGTGATCCTTGAATTGGTTCAGATCCTTCTGGCCTCGAAGGAACGAAGCTGCGGGGGATGAAAGCGATACGAACCGGGACAGCCAGGACGGAATGTGGAAGCCGATTTTTATCGGCTGTTGCATTTTCAGGTATTCCGTTATTTCCATATTCATTTTCCGGTCCCGCCAATGTCCATATCGGACGGCTGTGTCCCGATCGTAATCGTTCCATTGGACCTGACAATGGGGACATTCGTACCAGGCCAGTTTTTCCGCTTCGATGGTTTCCGGATCCTCGGAATGACATTTACCATCCCGGTCCGGTTCCGTCCTGTGAGTCCATTTAATCTGACTAAAGACCATTTTTTGCATCTTCCCGCAGGCCGGACATTTGACCCAGTAATCGAAAACCACCTGAGCCTCTTTTTTCAGGGCTTTCCAGATATACCCTTCCTCCGTCGTCGGCGTGCTGATCTTCCATATTTTGCAGTTATGCCGGTAGGTGATTGTCCGCGCTTCGCCCAGGGAAATGGGATCCGTTTCCTTTTTACCCGCGACGGCCGGGTATTTATCCGTCTCATCAAAGATAACGTAACGAATCGGCTTATTCGCCAGCCTTGCAGCCGATCGCGCCCAGGCCATGTAAATCGGCATATGCTGCAGGCTGATTTTGGACATCGAATTATCATCACCGATACCGGTCATATAGCCGCGCAGTGTTGGGCTTTGCTTGATCATCGGCTGGATACGGTCCTGGTTATTTTCCCGAGCTGTCATTTCATCCGGATAAACGCAGAGGGCAGGTCCCGGGTCGCGGTCGATGGCATACCCCAGGCAATTCAAAATCGCTTCCGTGCCGCCAACCTGGGGAGCCTTGCAGATGATAATCGTCCGGACAGATGGAAAAAACGAGGCGTCCATGATCCCGGCCAGGTAGGGCGTTACATCGTTTTTCCATTTGCCCGGCAGGACCGACATGGTGACATAACGGTGCTGCTCAGCCCACCGGGAAACAGGGATCTTCTTGCGTTTACGGAAAACTTTCCGCTCCGGCTCCGAAAAACGGACGCGATGACGGATCTCCCCGGGTCTCTCCAGGATCGACGGCGGAAGCCACGGCGCGGTGCGGGGGATGTGGATGGTGGTCAGCATTTTAATGGTACCATCGATAGTTTTTTGAGCAAACTCTTTGCTTTTGTATAATCCGACTGTGGATCAAAGCTGCCACATCCGCCCGGAAAATCAAAGATTTCCTTTAGCTTAACGATACCGGTTTTAATAACAGTCAAAGTGCATAGCTTATCGTAAGAATATCTGTCCCATTGACTACGCACCATTGGATGAGCATATGGTGCAAGCGGGCACACTCGACAAAACATATCGTCAACATCATCAGAATATGCCAGATGGTCATCGCATAGCGGCAAAAATGATCGAACGCGCCACTCATCAATCATCGCCAAAAAAACATGATCAATCATCTTGGGATATCTATCCATGATCCTGTTCATCTTCTCCATCCTGATCCGCCTCGACGACGACCTGAAACTCTATCTGACGGGCATATCCATTGATATGCTCATCCAGATC
>Ga0302253_1000659_pt1 | contig 26353 bp, 20 predicted proteins | sample AAG_RA_Trp_MG_FD_193537 | JGI IMG/M metagenome (GOLD analysis project Ga0302253, IMG submission 193537) | Enriched activated sludge microbial communities from anaerobic digester in WTTP, New Holstein, Wisconsin, United States - AAG_RA_Trp | ecosystem: Engineered > Bioreactor > Anaerobic >...
CGCCCAGGTCTCAACATTCGTCCGGATTGCGTCATCCGAGTACGAGGTGATGGTGACCCGGTCGCGGCTGAAGTTCACCATGTAGAGCTCGCCGTTCGCGTCGTGGCACTTCAGGGTTGCCGAGAAAGCATCCTTCCCGAGGTCGTGGACCACGGTGCCCCCGTGGGCTGTGCTGACCGCAGCGGCTGCAAGGATCGCAGTCACACCGGCGTTGAACTTTGCCAGCGTGTCGAACTTGTGGCTGCCGGTCCCGACGGACTTGGCCAGTGCGTCCTGGTAGACGAACTTCGCGGTGTACGCCTCCTTGGTCTTCTCGACCGGGGGGTGGCTCTCACCGGCGGTCATATACGCTACACACTCAAAGGGATTGTCGGTGATAACCGACTGGACGATCGTGTTGAACGTCGCAATGTCCGCAATGGGTTCTGCAAGGGTGCGGGTCGCACTCTTGACATTTGCACTCTGTACGAAATCTGCCATACTTCACTCCCGCCCTTGGGCCCTTGGGCTGAACAGTACTCTATAGGACGGGGGGCTTAGCCTTTGCTGAAGGGAGAGGCAGGGGGATGTGGGAAACAATCCAATTTCACACCATGCGCTCCAATTAATTATCTCCAATAGTTAAAACAACTAAATGGTTATTTCACTAGTTGATAATTCACAATGCAGGAAAGAGATATGACGATTGGGCAATCCGGGATTAATTTAATTACATTTAACACGTTAAGGATTAACATTGAATTATAAAAAAAATGCCGGTGAGGCAATGAAATCTATCCATTCTCTTAAAGATGTCAAGGAACGGCTTCAGGCTGGTTTTGATAATAAGGAAGACTCTATTCAGGATTCCGGAGAGCGGAACGGAACCCAGCTTAAAGCATACTTAATTGAAAACAATAATGTTGCCCCTCTCGATGTTGGAAGCCCTAAAGGTGAATGGAGAGAACTTGAAGATAAAAAGTGGTTTGTAAATATTGACAAAGACTATCCTGAAACATTTTACCTCGATACTACACGATCCCGTGTCTGGATCCTTTACAGTATTATCGATACAAACCATTCAGATATTTTTGTAAAAGACTGGATTGGTCGAGGGAAAAAACTCGATCGGTGCTGGCTCTCACGGAAACAGCTACTGCATTGGGGAGATCTTACAAATGCTTCTTGGGTAAAAAGAGGCGTAGGTCTGGCTTTTTCTGATGGCTTGAGCCCCGAGGAGGATGCGGCAAATTTCAGTTTGAAAGCTTGGCACGGAAAGAAAAGGTTGCCGGCCGGACTCGAAAAAGTTCTTACAACAGCTCAGAAAGAATTTGCAATTCACAGTATTCGCTGGCAGAAACGTACCAATAGCTCTGTCGATATGTCTACAGAGTGGTATAGTAATGGAAAAGTGACTATTAATCGGGCTACTGATGTTGATGATGTTTTTATCTGGGTTGCTGAAATGGCAAATTATTATTCGAATGCGTTGAAAAATGCAACGAATCTCCGGGATACAACATTTGCGGCTTTTGAATTGGATTTTAGTCAGGAAATTAATCTGAACGCATTCACAGGGAAAGTTCTCAACGGGGCCGGGGATATGAAACTCTGGCTAACGGAAACAGAACGCCAGAAAGATTTCGCCCGGTATAAAGGAGTCGATCTTCACACGTGGGATCGGATTTTCATCGATATTGGAACCAATTATGCTTATTTGACAATCCCAAAAGGTGGCTGTGTCAATGCTGCCCCTAGAATTGCGACAATTCAGGGAGAAGATAACGCAGGGTATACAAAAATATTCCATGAAGGGGTAGAAGTTTTTGCCTAACGTTCCACCACGCCTGACACTCTGGCGTAATACAATTTACCTTTTTCATAAAACCACACAATTTACCGGTCCATTCCGGCAGGCAGGATTTGAAAAATATCGTATTGATTCCAAGTTTCTAACTTGGCAGGATAGTCAAGAGAGGAAACCGGATATCGTTTCTAGTAGTGAAAAAGGAACTCTGGTTGTCGAGCTTACCCTTAATTCTGATTTGAAAACCGACCAACTCACATCTTACAAGGATATCGATACAGAAAGTTTGGGATCTTATGGTCTTCAATCCCACAAAACAGATCCAGATGTAATTTGCAGCAGACTTGAATATGTCGATGATGGTTGTTTTTGTGAGATTGTTGTCAAAGACAGATTCAAGGTATTTAAACCAGAATATCTACAAAATGGAGACCTCAAAAGAAATCTTTTAGCCGCACAAAAAGCTAGGCTCAATTTAACCAAATTTCCAACGCTTCCTTTTACATTAGTTCCAGAAATGGCCCAGAAACGTAAAGAAATCCGTTACGGGATAGTTGACGGCGTTATGCAAATTTTTTCTCCATCTTGTCCAGGGAAAACAATTGAACAACTTGTAAATGATGGCCTTGAACGCATCGAGGATAAAATTTCAGAACACGCGAAAAAAGAGCTTCAAAAAACAGTAAAAGAGCAGATGGAATTTCTCCGTACAAAATTTTTGTCTGAATACTTGACGGAAAAAGATGGTGTATATCAAAAAACCCAAAAGTTTTCAGATCAACCAAGCACATTAGGAGCCATTAACCGGAAATTACATGATTGGGCCACGGTTGATCAGGCAACGTTAGCTAAGTATGGATTAGGCCAATCTGTATCGGAAGAATTACTTTAATTTTATTTTTCTATCTGACACATTTTTTCAACAGATTTAACGTCTTTTGAATGAAACGTTCAAGATGAATGCCTGCTCCCCCTTCGATTCTAGCCCTGCTCGAACGGTATGAAGTCCATCGGAATGCGTATCTTCGAGATGAGGCAAATTACAACGAAGCAAAAGTCCGGACGGATTATATCGAACCATTCTTCCGTGCATTGAACTGGGATATCGATAACAACAAGGGTTTTTCTGAGGCATACCGTGAAGTGATGCTGGAGGAGCCTATCCGCATCCGCGACCGGACACAATTCTTCGACTATACATTCCGCATCGGGGGCGTCAGGAAGTTCATAGTCGAGGCTAAGAAACCAGCGGTGAGTATCAAGGACAACGCAGATGCTGCGCTCCAGATCCGGTGGTATGCATGGAACGCAAAATTATCGCTCTCCATCCTTACCAATTTCGAAGAATTCACGGTCTACGATTGTACTCGGAAACCCAAGACAACGGACCGGGCTACCGATGCACAGATCGAATATTTTACCTACAAGGATATCCCGGCAAAATGGGACTGGATTGTTTCCGTCTTTTCCCAGGATGCTATCCTGAAAGGTTCCTTCGACAGGTATGCCGAAACAACGAAGGGGAAGAAAGGAACGGCGAGTGTTGATGACGACTTTCTCAGCGAGATAGAGGAGTGGCGGGATCTCCTGGCAAAAAATATCGCCATCCGGAATCCTGTCACCGTTGAAGAACTGAACGCGGTCGTCCAGCGGACTATCGACCGGCTCATTTTCCTCCGGATCTGCGAGGACCGGGGTATCGAGAATTATGGAACGCTGCAGCAACTTATGGATGGTGACGAGGTTTACAAACGGCTCTGCAATCTATTCCGGCACGCCGATGAAAAGTACAACTCCGGGCTCTTCCATTTCCAGCAGGAGGCCGATGTCAGTGAACCTCCGGATACACTCAGTCTCTCGGTGATTATTGACGACAAGGTTCTCAAAGGAATCATCCGCCGGCTCTACTACCCTGAATGCCCGTACATCTTCTCGGTCATTCCTCCTGCGATCCTCGGGCACGTCTATGAACAGTTCCTCGGGAAAGTAATCCGGCTGACTGAAGGCCACCAGGCAAAGGTCGAGTACAAACCGGAAGTCAAGAAGGCTGGGGGTGTCTACTACACACCGCAGTATATCGTCGAGTACATCGTGAGGCATACTGTCGGGGAACTGGTGATGGGCAAGACGCCACGGGATGTTGCAAAGCTCCGCATCCTCGATCCCGCTTGTGGATCCGGTTCGTTCCTGATCGGTGCGTACCAGTTCCTGCTGACCTGGCACCTGGATTGGTATATCGCAAATCTGGTTCCGGTGTATATCGACAAGAAAGAGTCTGTCCTCGATCCTGCTGTCCTCGCCCTGTTACCAGAATCTGCACCGAGAGGCAAGAAGAAACTGGCACAAGTTGAAATGCCGGTCTACCGGGCCGGTACTAAGGGCGAAGAAACCCGGACACGGAGCGACTGGCGCCTCACAACTGCCGAGAAGAAACGCATCCTCCTCAACAATATCTTCGGTGTGGATATCGACACACAGGCAGTCGAGGTGACCAAGCTCTCGCTGCTCCTCAAGGTCCTCGAAGAGGAGAACGAGGAGAACATCAACAAACAGCTCAAGCTCTTTGCCGAGCGGGCCCTGCCGAGCCTCGACAAGAATATCCGGTGCGGCAATTCGCTGATTGGAACAGATATCCTGACACCGGAGATGCCGACCGATGAGGTGCCCCGGATAAACCCGTTCGACTGGGATCGGGAGTTTGCGGACGTGATGAAGACGGGCGGGTTTGATGCAGTGATCGGGAACCCCCCGTACATCCGTATCCAGACGATGAAGGAATGGGCGCCCCAGGAAGTGGAATTCTACAAGAAAAAATTCGCATCAGCAGGCAAAGGGAATTATGATATTTACGTAGTATTCGTTGAGAAGGGTCTCACGCTTCTGAATAAAAACGGTTTGCTTGGATACATCCTACCTCATAAATTTTTTACGGCTCAATATGGAGAATCCCTTCGCACTCAGATATCCACAGGAAAACATCTCAAGGAAATCGTTCACTTTGGCCATCAACAAATTTTTGTCGGAGCTACGACGTATACTTGTTTGTTATTTTTATCGAGGGTGCACACACAGTCGTTTAATTTCGTAAAAGTTGATGACATTGAATCCTGGAAAAATACTGGATACGCAATTTCCGGAAACATATCCTCCGATAAAGCCGGATCTGCCGATTGGAATTTCGTCGTAGGATCTGGAAATTCATTATTCGAGAAGATGAAAGGGATGGAGTTCCTTCTGAAAAGAATTGCCCATATTTTTGTTGGAACTCAGACAAGTGGTGAGGATATTTTCGTTCTTCAGCATTGCAAAATTCAAGATAATTTGATCACCGGTTTTTCAAAGGCAGAGGACCGGGAGATAACGATTGAAAAGAACATTACCAAATGGTTCTTGAAGGGGAGATCCATTCGAAGATATGAACCCTTGGAAACGGACTTTGCACTTATAAGTCCGTATGAAATTACTGAAACCGATTTTCGCCTATATTCTAAAGAAGAGATGACATCGCAATTTCCTTTGGCTTTCGAATATTTTTCAAGACACAAAAAATTCCTGACAGGCAGAGAGAAGGGAAAATTTGAAGGAAAGGATTGGTGGGCGTTCGGGTACCCGAAGAGCATGATTCTGTTTCAAAAACCAAAAATTGTATGCCCCTTCTATCACATTACATCTGCATATGCATTCGACAAAGAGGGTTTTTTCTTTAAAACCGGATATGGAATAATTCTACACGATACTGATTTGCCCTTTGAATATATTCTTGGACTGCTCAATTCCAAATTACTGTTCTGGTATTATCAACGAATCTGCACCGTGATGCGAGAGGGTTACTCCCATTATATGACGCAATACATTGAGCAACTTCCCATCCGTACCATCAACTTCTCTGACGCTACCGACAAGGCCCGCCACGACCGCATGGTCTCACTTGTTACCCAGATGCTTGACCTCAATAAGAGGCTACGGGACGCCAAGCTGGAGCATGAGAAGACGCTGCTCCAGCGGCAGATCGAGGCAACGGATGCATCGATCGATACACTTGTGTACGAGATTTACGGGCTGACGGAAGAGGAAATCAAGACAGTCGAGGGAAAATAAAATTCCTGGAAATTATGGATCCGCAAACCTGCTCAGAACAGAAAAAAATCTCATTACACGATTACGGAGAATTTGCTACCGTTTATCGAGGAACCGGCACAGTAGCAATCGTAGATGGTGCGGGTGAAAAAACCCATTCCTGTACATTCGAAACTGGTCAAATGACTGATGGAGGGATTGTTCTCCTTTGCCATGACCTTCCCGAAGGATTATCCCTTTTTTTCCGGTTTGGGATGTTGGCGAAAAAATTCGAAGGATTGACAGATGATGGCTATCGTATAAGGTCAGATCAGCCCAAGAAAAGTTTACTTCAATTAGGATTTCTCTCAAAACCGGAAAATTGGTTATATGACAGAAACCTTGCCTTTAAGCTAACCGAATTAGTTGTCGGGAATATTGACGAGAATTGTCACGACATTCATTTTGGGATATGTAATCTTCAGTTTGATGATGATGTGGAAAAGGGGGATCAGATTGATCATATCATTTTACCGATTCGCAACAAAGAAACCATCGAATTATGCATTAAAAAATTGAATGATTACGACAAAAAAATCCGCCAAATTTTGATTATTGGAACAATAGACGTAACTTGCGAATGTATCCTGAAACTCTCGAACCCTGAAGAATTGAATACAATAATTTCATTGATGGATGATATTTGTGTTTTATTATCCATCAAGAAAGGTACGAAAATTACCTGGATTTATTATGATATCAAGGACAGGCAGGGAAAAACAATTTTCCGAAAACATGCGTCACGAGTTACCAAAGTGTATCAGCCTCTTGATGTCTTGTATTTCAAAAAACCTCATTCTTTTGAGACGAAGAAATTTTTGGAAGACTCATATCATCCGTACATGAAATACCGTGATGTTTTCAAGTTAAATCACGGTGTGGTTGATGCGTATCTGGATGCAAAAGCAGAATCAGATTACTTCGAAACGCGTGCCGGGAAAGTTGCCTTGGCGATTGAATTTCTGAAGAATGAATATTTGGAAAGTAAAGGGGAAAATTCAGAATACATTTATGATCGGCAAATATTCGGTAATTTTGTTTTTCAAATATCTGAGGCGATTGCTCATACACTCAAATCTCAGGGCATGGCTGATCAAAATAAGATTCAGACAGTATCTGATAAACGAAGGATCGAAGGGTTGAATCGTCGTTCTTTTGGAAGTATTCTCAGACAATTCATAAAGGAGTTTGAAGTTAGCATATCGCCAGATGAATTATCATTATTCATACATTGCCGGGACAGCCTCGTCCATCGGGGAAATTTCTATTGTAAAACATATAGACCCGAAGAAAGACAAGTGTGCGAACCTCTCCCTTCAATTCTGTATGAATATTTTTTCATGATAAACATACTCGACAGAATTTTTTTAAAAATTCTGGGATTCGACGATAACATGATTAAAATCGATTGGAGAAATCCGTCAGGTGAAATAAAAGAATGGTTAAGTTAATTTTTTTTGGCATATCGTTTTCACCCTCAGAAAGTTGATACATAACGAGAATAATATATGAATTAATGGGATCAAACGACACCTTTGGCATCTTGGCATTCATCACCGCCATGACTGGAATATTCGTCTGGATGTTCTCTTCCATTATTATTCTGATAATTGCCCAGATCGTTCTCAGTATTACGGCAGCAGTGTTACCCTTTATTCATGACTCGCCGGATTTAATGGAAATTTTTCTGAAGGGTTTTCTCCTTCCCGCAACCGAATGGTTCCGCACTAACCAGATCCTTGTCATCATTACCGCTGCAGTCGGGGGTGCGGGCTATTTCTTCCTCAAAAAAATCGGTATCACTTAATTTCCCTTTCACTCTGGTTTTTCCGGCGCAACCCACACTGCCCCGATCCCCTTAAACGCCATCTCAAACCGCTCCGGCCTCTCCCCAACATAGAACAATGCCGGTGAAAACGTCGGCCCCGATTCATTCCCCACCTGCCCGACAAACCGGATACGGACCGAGGGGAAACAAACCCGGCACGATATCGCGGTTAGTGTCTTCCACGCCGACGTCTCGGTCGCCGATTTCCAGAGCGCAATCGCCTCCGTGGTCCGGCCCGCAGCCCACTCCAGGTATAACTTCGAGAACCACCGCTCAACACCGGGCCCGAACGGAGGATTAAGGAAGACCCGGCCTTCCCACGGCTGCACGAGTCCGTTGTCTTGGGTTGTGTAGTGCCTCGCTGCCGGCACGTTCGGGATCTCCCGGCTGTTGCTGGCCGGGTCAAGATCGATCGCGCCCAGGCACGCAATCACCGCATCGAGAATGTACTGCGGCGTGTAGTGCTCCGTGCTCTCATGGGAGAGCAGGGCCGGCGGTACTGTCACACCACTCCACTCTCCTCCGCCTCTTTCCTCAATCCTCTCCCGTAACAATGTTCACAGAGCTTCACGCCCGTCTCGCGATCGAGCCACACCGCCTTTGCAACTCCGCAGATAGAGCACTTCCCGATATCCGCCGTCAACCGGCTGCACCGGGAGATCTCCACTGCCCCGGGCAGCGGGACCGAAGCAGTCTGCTCAGCTTTCACCGCCTCGTTATAGCACGTGCGGCAGATCCGCCGGGCCTGCTGCTGTTCCTTGGGCCGGGCCCGACGCTCCGCCGTGTACTTCTCCACATACCTAGAGCCTTTCTTCCCGCAGGACCAGCACGGAGTCTTCGGCTCCGGTACCTCGAGTTTTTTGTAATCCTTTGCCCGAATGGGCCGGACCCGGTCCTTGTTTACAGCAGGGGGGTCCGGATCCGGGCTCATTTCAGCAGTTTTACAGCAAGTGCTGTAAGAGTCCGGGGGCGGTTGCGGGCCCAGATTCGCTGTTTGTGCCGCTCCGGGCAGAGATCGATTTTTGTTTACAGCAATTTCAGAATCATGGAGACACTGATTAACATTTTTCCCTGAATTTTGACCATCTCCATAATTCCGGTTTTGCTGTAAATGACCTTCCTTTAGTACAGAATTATTTGTACAAACATCTTCTTTGCTGGAACCGGGCGCACCGGGTTTGCCATTTTGATTTACAGCAGTTGCTGTAAAACTGCTGTAAACGTGCTGTAATGCTGTAAATGAACCTGCGCCGCCGTCGTCATCGCCGCTCTTCGGGTCGCTGTCGAGCCAGCAGGCCCCGCCGTTCACCCACTGCCGGTAGATCTCGCGGCTCCACGTGAACGCCTCGGTCCGTCTCCTGACCGACACGCCTTCCTCATCGCTCATCGTCACGGTCCGGTCCGTGAACGACAAAGCCGGGCACTTCTCCAAGAGGCCCGTGTAGTTCTTTCCCCGGCTGTCGTAGCCTTTCAACATCCGGTAGATCCCCATGTAGGACCCGCCCGTGAATCGTTGCAGGTCCTGGATGGTGAACTCCGCCAGATCGGCTTTCTCGATGATCGCGAGCAGGTCCGACTCCTTCTTCGTCATTTTCGATTCCTGCCCGCCCGCCGTGCCGTTAAGTAGCGTGAAGACATCATTCGCAGCTGTGAAATCCGCCTCATTTGCGTACACGCACAGCGTCCCGTCTTCACTCGTCTTCTGCTGCCGCTGCATGAAGAAGAGGGCCGCATGGCTCTTGATCAGGTCATAGAGCATATCGGGATTACGCCGGTTGCAGATGGCGTTGAACCGGATTCTCTTCGAGTACGGAATGATCACCCAGATCATTTGCTCGTGCAGGATCTCCCAGACTGTCCTGCAGGTCCTGAGCTCATCGGACTCCTCGACAAAGAGGTCCGGGTCCAGCATCTCCCGTGCCTGTTTCGCGGCAAGCACCCGGGCGTCCTGCTCAGCTGATTCATCAATCCAGCAGGTCAGCATCCGATTCATCACCTGATCGTCACCGGTCCCTTCCTTCTTCGCAATCCACCAGACGCACCGCTCGGGGATCGTGCAGACTCGCGATGTCAGATCTTTTGTGACCGTCGTGTGCGTGATCGGCTCGTGGAAGTTCGAGGTCGCGGACTTCAGGATCTCCTGAATGCCGTCCGAGAGCTCAGTGTCGTCGCTCATCAGGACCGTCCGGGGCCGGAGATCCTTCATGTAATAAAGGGCCTTGTTGCTCACCGTGCCTTTCACCTTGTAGGCATCCGGCACCTGGCGCATCATCTTGCGGAATGCATGGGTTTTGCCCTTACCGGAATCCCCGGTCACGGAGACGTGCAGCCCGTCCGAGTTCTTCACGGCCTGCGATGCCATCGAGAGGACCATGCACCGGGCAACGATCTCGTCGCCGACATGCTCCTGGGCGAAGGTCCGGAGCATCAGGGCCACCGGGTCACCGTGTTCGAGCACGTCGAGGGCTGCGGCGTGGTAATCGGAAGATGCCGCAACAGGGGCCGGTCCCGGGTCGGTTCTCCCTTCTTGCTCGGCCTTCACTCGGGCCCGGTCCTTCCGGGCGGTCTGCTGTTTTTGTTCCCAATCTTTCCGCTTTACCGCACGGTCCGGCTCGAACTGCTCGCGGAGTTCCTGCCACCGCTGCGTGCCGCCACCGCAGGAAGTGTGCTTGCAGCCTGCGAAGACTGCGCCGTTCCCGAACTGGATCGCAAAAGCCCCGTCCTTGTGGGCCGGTGAGAACGGGCACTGGTCGAGGATGAAGAGCGTGCCGCCGCTGTACGGTTTCTCGGACCGGACATCGAGGCCGTGGTCCGCGAGCCAGCGGCGCAGGTCGAGACCCTTTCCCTTCACCGTGGCCGGCTGCGGCTGCGCTGTGGTCTCTGTCGGCAGCCGGGCCGCGAGGTCCCTGAGCTGTTCAACTGTCGCGACTTTCAGCTCATCGAGGGCCGAGAGTATCCGGCTTCTCCGGTGCGGGCGCTCGGACGTGCTGTCACCCTTCCGCGACACCGTGCCGTAGAGTTTCCAGATGCGGGCTGCGTTGAAATTCGCCGTGTCCACGGTCACCCGGTCGTCCGAGAAGAGCGCGTCGAGCGTGACAAGGCAATTCTTCACCAGGGCCAGGGCCTCGTCATCGTTTGGCAGGTCAATGCGGTAAAGCAGATGGGCTCCGTTGCCGGAGTCGGCCCGGACCGGGTCCGGGAAGCCGAGCCCGGCAATCCACAGGGCAACCTCTTCAGCTTTCGCCAGGGCAAGCCCGTGCTCTTCCTCGGTGCTCGACACCCCGCTCGGGCGCAGCGGGTCGATATCGACCGGCAGCCAGCAGCGGCGCAGGATATCCGCGTCACTCGTCGTGCTGTCCTTCTTGCCTAGCCGCATCTTGATCCGGTTCGCCCGGCGCGAGAGCAGGGCCGGGTTCACCTCGTTCAGCGTCACGTAGATGCCATGCACCGAGTTGTCGGCATCGAGCGGTTCAACGGCCCGCACAAGCGCGGCGGGATCGCTGAAGTATCCGCTGTGGGTGAACAGGTCGGTGAGCGCCCGGACCTCGACAACCTGCCCGGGCCTGGCTAGAAGGCTGACAGCATCACGGAGCAGACCATCCACACGTCACCACCCGGTTCCCCGCTCTGGTCTGCTGCGCGAAACATTCGGGATCAGCCATGCCCGTCGCCTTCTTCCGGGGCAGGCTCCTCCTGCTTCACCCGCTCCGCGTGCTCGTCGAAGGTCTCGACCTTCACGGTATAGCGGTGATGGAATTTGCGCTCGACAAAGATATGAAAGACCGATTCGCCCTTCTTCTTGATCAGGTCCGCGATCGCTTTCGGGATCAGGTAGAGCGGGATGCCTTCGATCTTCTCGGTCGTGACGTCAGGCTTCTGCTTCTCATCGGGCATAGGCAGCCACCTCCCGGATGGAGTCGGGCAGGACCTCATAGCAGTGGATCGAGCCGTTCGGCGAGATGACCCAGACCTCGCACCGGATGAAGACATTGCCCGGGTTCATCGTCAGGAGCGAGCGGAACTGGCAGATCTCAAACCGACAGAATGATTCAACATACGGCTCGCTGACGCTGCCGTAGGCCGCCCGGATCTTCACGCCGAGCATTTCATAATCGCCCCGCAGCCCGACCAGGTGGACCGGGATGTACCGGGCAAGGAAACTGCTCTCGACCGGCAGCACCGGCTCGTACCCCCGGGCCGCCAGCAGTTCGGTTGCCCGTTCCAGCGAGACAACAAAAGTGCTCTTCGCGATCATGCCACACCTCCGGCCCGGGATACACTGAGGTCCTGCAGCGTGAGCTTTGGGATCTCGCGGATGCTGTCCCCGAATACCTCGAAGCAGCGGAACCCATGCGTGAGCGAGTAGATCCAGATCTCGTAATGGTACCCGGCTTCGCGTGCATGTCGGGCGAGGTGTTTCCGGAATTGTGCCAGGTCCATCCGGCACTTCAGCATCACCGTGTCAATGGTGGACGGCAGATGCGACAGTTTCCGGATGCGGATGAACCGCGTCTCGCCCGTGGGCAGGGTCGCAACGAGATGAGCCGGCGGGTACTTCTTGTTGAACCCGGGCGGGATGACCTCGACTCCATAGCCGTGCAGGCGGAGTAGCTCGCGGGCCCCGTCCTCCACGAGCGTACCGCGACGGCTGGTCATGAGGCGACACCTCCCTTCTTCGGTGAAATTATCTCCGGCTCCGGAACATCACCTGGGACCTCGAAGAGGATGCAGGACACATCCTCACCGAGCGCAACCGCAATGAACCGATCACGGGGCAGCATGTACCGGATGCTGCCGACCGACAGGATCACGGCCCGGCCCGAGGGGTTGAGGGCAACCGACCCGGATGCAACCGGAGAGCCGGTCGGGTCCGGGTTTTTCTGCAGCAGCGGCACGGTGTCGCCGACAAACAGCAGCATCCCCATGTCCTCCGGGCAGATGAAATACGACTTGTCCCAGATTCGGACATGAACATAGCCATCGCTCCCGGTCAGGACGAGCCCGGCAGAGAAACGGGTCATAGCCATACTCCCGCAAGCCTCTCACCTTCAGTGAGGGATTTAAGCGTGGAAACAGAATGATATATGGCAGTCTCACGGCGTGACTGGGTAAGTTTTGTTCGTGAGCTGCCACAATTTACGGCGTACATAATACCTCCTCTTTTGTGACGATTATCCAGCGTCCGTGTTCAACCATCTTCTTCCCGATACCGTGGAAGCCGGACCGCTTCTCATAGGCATCGACGGCCTCCTGCGTTACCTTCAGGGGTTCGCGATACATTCCCTTCTGCATCATTTTTCTCCTCGTGTTGTTGCGTTTGGTTCTTCTCCTCTGCATCCGGGGCGCCCACATCCACACGTCCCGCTTTTCCCGTGGTGTTCCGGAATCCCGGGCCGGATAGAGCCATGGCTATCGTCCGGCCAGATGCCGCCTTCCTCTAAACGGCGGGTGACCTATCGGATCAATACCATGAGTGGATCACGGTTACCGGTTATCCGGAACTACTGACGATCACCAAAGAATGTAAAGAGAGTAAATCCCGGGGCGTGGCTTTGCGTTAACTGGCTCCACTGTCCCGTGTTCATGCTGCGTCCGATACCGGACGCCAGGTTGTTCGGCTCTGCCTTGCACGATGTCTGAGTAACGGCATCGGGCCTGCGGAACAAACCAATGATTCGATCACCGATCGATTCTGCCGCAGCCTTCAGTCGTTTGCTCGTCTGTGTCAGGTAGTAGCACAGCATTGTAATATTTTTATAAATCATTGGTCGCTTAAAGGGTTTTCTGAACCAGCGAGTTACATAGGCGCTTTTTGTCATACAAGTGTAAGACAAACAGTTGATTTTACTGCACCAGAATTCAGAGCGCGGCCGAAAAGCGCAAAATTTGAAAATGTAATCTTTAATCTTGTGGTAAAAATAATTCCGTGATTGGACGTGCCGCAAAAAAATTATAATTCGCCTTTCCTCTTCATCTCGGCAATCCGTTCATCGATCAGCTGCCGCAGGATATCCGGGTTGTCCCTGAGGACGCTCTGCTGGATCCCCTCGTCCGTATCAATCACAACATCGGTAAGCCGTTGGCCGCACGAGAAGCAGTAGTTCGATGTGGGAGGATTGATCTTCCGGCAGTGTGGGCACTGGACCGGCTCCAGCCGAGTAGCTGCATTCTCATCGTTCACGACACTGATGCCGTATGACTTGAGCATCGCGGAGTCGATATCCTGCCCGGTGAGGTGGGCGTAGGTCCGGAACATATCGGTGCTGATGTTGCCCCACATCATGAGCTTGATCACGCTCTCCGGGACCTGCTCCTTGATAAGATGCGTGATGCGGCTGTGCCGGAAGATATGGGGGGTGATGTGTTTCTCGATGCCCGCCCGTCTTGCAATAACCTTGAGGTGCTTGTTGATGGTCGCGTGGATGAGGGGCTTGCCGTGTACGTTCACGAACACTAGGGCGTTCCCGCTCGGGTCCGGCTTGTAGCAGGCCCGCCACTGTGCCAGGTATTCATTGGCCATGATGAGCCGCACGTACCGGGGCATGTTGGTCTTGAAGTTCACGTTGGCAATGACGCCGTATTTGTCGAACGTGAGATCGCCCCAGGTCATGGTCCCGATCTCGCCGATGCGGAACCCGCCTTCGTACAGCGTCATGATGAGGGCCCTTTCCACGGGGCGGGTGCACGCTTTCATCATAGCGTTGATCTCATCAGGGGTCATGAGGTCCGCGGCAACCTTGGTCATGGGATCCTTGGCGGGTATCCGGAGTTTGCGGAGCTTGGTCTCATTGAGATCTGAATACTTGTTCTCAATCATCCAGAGGTAGAACTGCTTGAGGATGGCAACGAAATCGCTGATCGTGTTCTGCTTGAATGGGCGCTCACGGCTGCTCTTTCCATTTCTCAATTCAGGAATCCCGGCATACAGATCACCGATAGTGTTGCTCGAAAAGGGCCCGATGAACCGGCGCCAGCCCACGAGCGTAAACGTGAGCTTGTTTGCCCGCCCGGTACTGATGTTCTTGCAGGACCGGAGTTCCGAGACGAATTCCCGGATCTGGGCGGCATCAGCCTGGGTGATGGTGAATTTCTCAAGGGCGTGCCTGATTGAATTTTCAGCCAGTTCATTCTTGATTGGATGGAAAGTACCGGCTGGAAGTACTTGAGCGACTGGGTAAGTCATAGAAAAGTGTCTGAAATGAAGCCTTTAAAAAGGAAACTGAAGCATCCAACTTCGCGTCCAGATGCGAGAAGCAGGAGTTGAACCTGCGAACCCCTTCGGGAACAGATCTTGAGTCTGCCTCTGTTGGCCACTTAGATATTCTCGCTCAGTATACTGTTGGCACCGGGATGTAAAAGCGTTAACATGGAGGGAACATCCGCCGCCTGCCCCATACATCTTTGTATCCGTTCCTTCCATGATCATGGGATGTTAGCAGGGATCCGGAACAGCAGGTACCGGGATTTTTTTATCATCCTCCCCCTGATCATCGGTTTTTTGTCCCTGCTCGTGCTTGCGGGGAGCGGGATGCTCCCGGGAAGCGCTGAAGAGTTTGTCGTCGCGGGGGCCATGGTTGCCCCCTTTGTCATCCTCGCACTGCTCGCATACACCGGCGAACAGAACCGCACGGCCCGCTGTCTTGCCATTCTCTGGCTTCTTTGCCTGCTCTTCTGCATCGCGACCATGAGTTTCATCTTCAGCCTTGACCCGGCTGCTGCATGGTCGGATGATCCGGATGCCCTCGACCGGTACCTTGAATCGCTGTCTGCAGAAAACGCCGCAGGGCTCCTGCTGCTCCCGTTCGGAACAGCGCTCCTCTGCCTGATCGGATTCTCCCGGGCATTCCGCGGGCTGCTCGCACGGGTGCTGCCCTTCGACCCGGACTCCTTCATCCACACGGCCGGTCTTGTCTGTATCCTTGCCCTCGTCATGATACCCGTCATCCCGCTCATCATCACCGGTAATGCCCCGTTCCTGAACCCCGTGATGCAGAGAATGCTCGGGATCGGGCTTGAGGAACCGGGATCAACGGTCAGGCTCGATGCTTTCATGCTGATCTGGACGGTCATCGGCTCGTTCTTCATGGTGGGCCTCTGGCTGCGCAGGGACCGTTCGTCGGCATTCGAACGGCTTGGGCTCGTATGGCCCACAGCACGACAGGTTGCCACGGGCATCGTCACCGGAATCATCCTTGTTGCGGTCTTCTGGATTCTCGATGACGCCGTGACGGCACTCTTTGCAGCGTACGGGATCCCGACGACCGATGATACGCTGGTCAATAATCTCTTCCTGGCATCCTTCACCCCGCTTGCCGCAGTCATGGCATCCGTCTCGGCCGGGCTTGGCGAGGAACTTTCTATCCGGGGGGTCATCCAGCCGCGGTTCGGGATCGTCCTGTCGGCGCTCGTCTTTGCCTCGCTGCACGCGTACCAGTACGCGTGGGACGGGCTTCTGGGCGTCTTTCTGGTCGGTATCTGTTTCGGCATGCTCCGGAAGCGTACCAACACGACAACGAGCGCTATCTCACACGGGATGTACGATCTGACCCTGTTCGCGCTGATCATGGCGGGGATCACGACGCTGTAATGGGGCGGTTTCTCAGGGGAAGAAATGTCCGATGTAATTCTTCGACCTGAATATTCTTCCTTATCGGGTCTGATGAATCCGAGACCTTCGAAAAGCTTACTGCTCTTCTCATCCTCAACCTCCCTGAAGGTTTCGGATTCATCAAAAGGTCGGGGAGGAGAAGAATTGCATACCAATTCTTCGACCCCCGGCAAGTTGAAGACCTTTATAGTTCAGTCGAAGAATCCTGCGGATTCTTCTCCTCTTTCGGGTCTGACGACCCTCAAGAATCTCCAGCCTGCCCTTCCCTGAAGGGAACGGCAGTCTACATGAAATCCGCAAGCCCCAGCTGCTCCTGCTTCTCCTCGCCGAAGGTGGAGGTGATGGCAAGGTCGAGCACCTCCATCCGCTGCTTGGTGTACTCGGAGATATTGTACTTCCGGCACATCTCCCGCGACATCTCGAGGTATTTCTTGACCGAGCCTTCGTGAACGGTGGGGATGATGTTGCCGTTGCAGATGCCCCGGCCCCTGAACTTCGTGCACTTGCCGGCAAGCGGCATCCGGCGGTAGCTCGTGTTGCACTTCGTGCACCGGAACTTCTGCTTGGAGAAGGCCGAGAGGTTGCCCATGAGGTCGCGGAGGAAGTGGGTGGTGAGCACCCGTTCCGCAACGTCATCGGCATCAACAGCCCTGATCATGCCGGCAAGAGTCAGCTCCGCCTCGAGCTTGTCGGTCATCGTCTTCATCTGGGTGTACATGGACTCGAGCGGCCCCGCGGAGATATCCGAGGTGTCGTGCGTGAACTGGAATCCCTCGACCGAGCCCTCCGTCCCTACCCGGCTTTCGACCCGGTCGATCAGCTTGACAACCGACTTGGGCTCCGCGTATGCAAGTGCACCGGTATAGACCTCAAGGGGATAATGATCGCAGACATCGACGTTCAGGGCTTCCTTGTCGATCTCGGAGGGATCGATCCGGCTGGTCAGGACGAGCGGGGCGTCCATCGACCCGCCCCGGTTCTGGGGGAGAAACGAGCGCGAGAAGTTGATGAGGCCGTCCATGAGGAGCATGATACAGTCCTCGTCGCCATCGCACTGGCCGGTGAAGATCCCGTTTGCCGCGAGCGTATGGTCGGTGTCGACGGTAAGGCAGTAGACCCGTTCCTCGGGCGCCGGTACAGGTTCGACAGCGGCGACGCGGTCGGACATCACGCAGGTGCCCTCGAAGACAGGGACGGCATCCCCGGCCTTCAGCTCCATGGCGCGGAGCTTGCGGAGGTAACTCGTGTCCCAGACCAGCATTGCGTGGTCAGGTGTCACGACCAGTTCCCGGCCCCGGCCCGTCGTGATCCGGAGCAGGTGGGCGGGTGAGCGGTGGATGGAGACCGAGGTAACCTTCCGGATGTGGATCATGCCGTTCGGGTCAACGGTCCTGACACCGAACGGGCGGGCGGGATCCGAGTAGTACGTGCCGAGCCGGTCAATGCCCGGGCGGGAGAGATCAAAGTTCTCCATGACGAACTTCCGGATCGGGGTCTTCACCCACCGCCGGCCTTCCATGACCTCGATCTCCGTGTCGCCCCAGAAGCAGTTCCGCCGTTTCGCGGCATGGAAGAACGGGTGGGCGTACCCCACGTTTGCCCGGGTGAACCCGACGATCCGGGCAAGCACGCCGGCGCTCGTGTGCGGGGCAAGCCCGATCACGAGGTGTCCGACCAGGTCCTCGGGACACTTCACGTTGTAGAACGGTTCGAGGCCATAGCATTTGACCAGCAGGTCGTCGATGAACTGCGCAACGCTCACCATATACGCAGCACAGGAGTCCGAGACGAGGATGTCCTGCGGGTGGAGCTCGACCACCTGCGAGGGATTCTGGAGGTCGTAACCGTGGGTATCCTTCGTGTACCCGAGTTCCCGGAGCTTCTCCACGGGGACCCGGACCTCCCCGGGGCGGATGTGCGTGAGCGGGAGGTCGATCATATCGAACCGCGTTGTCCCGTCCTTGAAGACCCAGATGTTCCGGATCGCCCGCAGGATCCCCTTCTCCATCGCCTCGACGGTCTTCTCCTTCGATATAACCCCCTTGACCCCCTTGACAAGGGCAACGCTGTCCGTCTTCATCCCGAGGCGTTCCATGACCTTCGCATACTCGGTTTTCACATCGAGGGTCAACCGCTGGCTGCAGGTGGCGGGGGCATCGCAGCCGGGGCAGCGGGGGAGCGTTGTCTCCCGGCCGCACTTCGTGCAGGTAAAAACCGCATCGGTATGCCCCCCGCATTTTTCGCACCGGTTGAGATAGCCCATCTCACCGCACTGCGAGCACCGCCGGCGCCCGACCTCGATCTCGATGATCCCCCCTGCCTTCTGGAAATCGAGATCGGTGTTGTCCTGGTCCGTCTCTGCGGTATGCGTGGATGCCGACTGGAACGATCGCCGGGCGCCGCCCGAGTCGCCGAGCGGGAAGAGGACGTGCGGCGGCGGATTCATCTTGCGGGGTTTCGACTTCCCCGGCCGGCCCATGCGCCCTCCGATCCGTGTCCCTGACCGGGACCGGAGCTTCAGGCCGCTGATCTGCATCACGAGGTCGAGCGGGGCGGCATCCTGCGGGACCGTCCCCCACGTCTCCCGTTTCTTCAGCCCGTCGGTAAGACCGAGACAGGCAACGAATGCACGCCATGACGGTATCGCGATGCTGCCGTTGTCGAGCACCGTGTGCGGGATGAGGAGCAGCTCGAGCGATGTCTTGATGGCAGGATCGGGCGGGATACGGAGCACGCTGTCAGTGACCGATCCGCCGGAAGCAACCGCGTCCGCAAGCGCCCGGATCTGGCCGGAGGTGATATCGTCCCAGAACCAGGTATATTCCGGGTAGAGGTATCCGCCGGTGCGGGCCAAAGCGAGCGCGTCCTCCTCGTTCTCGGGTGGTTTCACTCCGTCGCCGGCATCCAGCTGCCACCATTCGGAGCAGTATCCCGCGGGGACGAGCGGGTGGTTGTTCTCCAGAAATTCCCCGTACGAGATGAGGATCTCGCCAACGTCAAGGATCTTCTCGATCTTCCCGGCGAGCCGTTTCGCGGTCGCCTCGTCACTGATCCGGAGCACGTCCCCGTTCTTCAGCCGCACGGTCGGCCCCTCGATGGAATCGACCGGCACCACGCCGCAGGCCTTGCCCGGCCGCTCGGTCTTCATCTGGGTGCCGGTGGCAAGGAACTCGCCGAGAACGTACAGCGTTGCCGGGTGCATGCCCGCCGCGGCAAAGCCGGTGTTCCGGGACCGGCCGTACCGGAGCCGGAACCCGCCCTTCCGCATCGGGTACGAGAAGACCGGCCGGCCGCCGATGAGATCGCGGAGGTACTTGTCGAGCGGCTTGATCCCTGCCGTCTTCTCCCCGTCCCCGCCTTTGGCCGCGCCGGCGATCAGCTTGTCAAGCCAGTCCCAGCCGGACATCTTCATCTTCTCGACCCGGCCCTTGAGCTTCCGGGCCTTGCCGGCAATCCCCTCGCCGATGACAAGCGCCATGCCCCCCCGGACAACATTGGTCTCCACCCGCTCGAGGTTGCGGTGGCCGGAGACCTCCTCCTGCTCCGTAGCCTCGCCGTCGATACAGACCGGGCAGTTCTCGATGATGAGCCGGATCTCGGCCTCGCTCGGGAGGTACTGGAGGTTCATGATATTGTTGTACTGCCGGATCTCCTCGACGTATCGTTCCACCTCCTCCTGCCGCGGGATGTAACGGTTGATCCCCAGTTTCTGGCGCACGTAGTCGCCGACGAGCACGGACATTGCCTGCGCCGTGCCGCCTGCGCTCCGGATCGGCCCTGCATAGAAGATCATCAGGTACTGGGTGCCGTCGTCGTTCTTGCCAAGCGCGACCTTCGCGATCCCTTCTGTCGGCGCCGAAACGACCCCCTCGGTCAGAAGCGCCATGGCAACGCGGATCGCGTGATCGAGGACCTCCATGGTGTCCTTCTCGCCGAACTTCCGGGCAACGAAATCGTCGCCGATCCGGAGCGCCGCCTCCTCGCGGGACATCGTTGCCTCGAGTTCGCGTATCCGGGCGGCCACTCCCCTGACGCCGATCAGGACCTCAACACGGTCGGCAAGGTCGCTTGCAATCGGTATCTCCACATCAAGCGACGGGTCAAGGCCTTTTTTCCGGGCTTCCTTTGCTATCGCGATGGCACGGTGCAGTTCGTCGAGCAGGGACTTCTCGTAGGCCTGCATCGCGGGCGAGAGCTTGAGCATACCGGTAAATTCTGCGGGTGGGGATTTATGGCTTGGGATTACGGCCGGCAGCTGCCGGAGCAGATCGTCTGAAAAACAGGGAGTTGTATCATCATCAGGCCGGTATGGCTGCTGTCAGGACGTGTTATCTTCCTTCACTTTTTTCACCACTTCCGCAAGACCGTTCCCTCCCATCTGCCAGAGCGTGAGGGTGACGCAGTGCCGGATCGTCTCGTCCGGGTCATCGAGCCGGCGGGTGAGTTGCTCTACTGCGGGCTTCCCGATACGGCAGAGTGCCTGCGACAGGAATCCCCGGAGCTCGCGGTCGTCGCTTGCCAGAGCGTCGACAAGGGAATCAACCGCAGGTGCCCCGATCTCGCCGAGCGCAGCGGCAGCATACTTCCGGAATTCCCGTGACGGATTCGTCTCCATTGCCATAATGAGAGGGACAACGGCGGATTCACCGATGCGGGAGAGGGCGATCGCGGCATACCAGCGCCGGTCGTTATCCTCTGCATCGGCAAGGGCCCTGACAAGAGGCCGGACTGCAGGTTCCCCGATCATTTTCAGCGCCGAAATGGCGGCGTGTCGCGTATCGATATCGGGATCACTGAGGGCTGCAACCTGTTTTTGGATCCCGATGCTGTCTGCTTTCGGATTCCCGCCCGTTCCTGACATAGATACAGAGTAGGTGAGCAGCCTTCCCACAAGGATGTTTTCATGGCTGCCCGGTTCCGGCCTCCCGCTCTCTTCACCCGTACGATGAGCAGTATCTGCCGGGAGGATCTGGTATCAGAAAATCCCGGTTCCGCTCTGGTTACCCTATCCCCATCCATGCCGGTACGAACAGGATCACGAAGAAGACTGCCATCAGGGCGAGGCCGAGCGGAACACCGGTCTCCGCCCATTCCCGGCTCGTAATCTCCAGCTTGCAGGCCGCTATGATGTTGGGGATATTGCCCGGGATCAGCATGCCCCCGGCGATGAGGAGTCCCATCAGGGCGCTCACGATCTGCTGGAGGGAGAGGGTGGGCCCGATCTCTGCTGCTGCAAGCGTTGCATTATCAAGCACGGCCGAGACGATATTCACCCAGTAGAGCCCCGTGGATGGGATATGGATGATGTACGCGAGAATGAGCGGCTTGAATCCCTCTCCAAGGAAGATGAGCGCCATGATGAAGAGGTACACTTTTGCAGCCCGGATAACGATATCGCGTAATGACTCCCGTTCGATGATGCACTCGAGTTTTGTATCGCCAATGTGGCTCCGCCGGAAGAGGATGACGCCGACGAAACCAAGGGCAATGACCGCGGGGATGATGTAAACGGCGAGGTTGTCGAAGAGGAACATGAAGCCGGCATTGAACGGCTCCCCTTTGAGCTTCGAGACCACGATGGTTGTCAGGGGTTCCCCGAGCGGGGTGAGGCCGGCGCCAAGGCCGATGGCAAAGCAGGCGACCACGGCAATCTCCACCTTCGCCTTCTTCACGACGGGCAGGGCGTTGACGATCTCGACCAGGATGATGGCAGCGAGGATGGCGGAGATGATGCTCGAGACCAGGCCGAGGATGACGATGAGGAAGAAGACGATTGCCGTGAGCGGGAAGCGATCGACCATGCCGATGATCGCCGATTCCAGCCGGTGGTGGAACCAGTAGATGAGGAGCCCGACCAGGAGAACGATTTGGACAATGCCAACCGGTATGCCAAAAACGGTGGTTATCTTCAGCGGGGCAAGGAGCGCCTCTTCAAGGATCGCAAGGCTCCAGCCGGTTGTCTCGCCGGGGATGGAGGCAAGGCCGGCGATGGTCAGTGCCGCGACCCCGCAGGTAAAGAGGAACGCCTCGAGATTATGTTCGACGCATTTCACCCGGAACGGCAGGATGAGGACGATGCAAAAGATAACCAGAAGGCCGCCGTTCACCAGAAGATCCATACCGTCCACCACCGACCCGGCATGCAGAGTGCAGGGGCCGGTTTCGTATCAGTTTTTCGCATCCGGGACATTAATGGGTTTCTTTCCGCCGGTTCCGGAGGTGCACCAGTATGAAGATATAAATACTTCATCGATGGTATAGACCAATTGATCACAAACGGTCAGGCCAAGAGGTGTGGTGTGGATCGTGGTAAAGGATCTTACGAAGATTATCAGGTCGTTGCAGACCACGGCCGTTAACCGGTGCAGGGAGCGGCTCGACGAGGCTGCCGCGAAGGCAAAGGACCTGATCGGCAGGAACGAAGAAGGCAACGGGAAAGCCCCGGCGAACGGGAAAACGGAGTACGGGGTTACGTCCGTACTGAAGCGGAGACACGGCCTGTAGGAGGAGTGGCGGTATGGATGAGACAGAGAAAACACTGCTGCAGCAGATACGGGAGAAGGAGCAGGAGTACGCAGAGAAGCTCGAGGGGATAAAAAAGGAGACCGACGCGGCGATAGCATCGGCCCAGGCGGAGGCCGAGAGCCTGCTCTGTACTGCGGACAGCGCTGCCAGAACGGAGGCAGAGCAGCTCTACTGGCAGGAGAAGGCAAAGATCGAGACCGATATCGCAGACCTGAAGCGCTCTGCGGCAGCGGAGCGCGAATCTGCTGCCGCCAGAGGGGCAAAGAACCTGCCAAAAGCTGTTGAAGCCATTGCCGGTTACGTGACCAGGGAATAGGTGCAATCCGGGGGGAGGTACCATGCTCCAGTCGATGAAACGGATCCAGGTTATCGGGCCAAGAAAAGAGCTGGACCGGGTAGTCGACCTCATGTACCGGACGGGAACGGTCCACCTGGAGAACGCGAGCGAGGAGGTTCCCCTGCAGGAGATCTGCCTGACACCGGTGAAACTGGAGGCGGCCCAGAATATTTCCGACGTGCTTTCCACGATCCAGGCGATCTTCTCCACGCTTCCCCCTATCGCCGACGACCAGGAGCGCCAGGCTGCGTTCCGCGCATCCCTTGCCGAGAAGAGTTACGACCAGATCATCCAGCGGGCCCGCGAGGTCATCCGGGAGCTCGAGAATACGACCCGGGATCTCTTTGCACGGAAAAGCGACCTGACCCTTGCTATAACCGCGCTTGACCGGTACGCGAAGGTTCTTGCCATCATCCAGCCGGTGGAGAAGGAGCTGCCGACGCTCGAGGGATTCGAGGTCACGATCCTGCTCATCCAGAAGGAGCATGCGGGTGTGATCGATATCATCCGCAAGGAGATTGCCGCGATCACGCACAACCACTTCGAGATGACCTCGACAAAGGTGGACGAGGAGACCCTTGCAACCATCATGGTCTTTTCAAAGAAGCACTCGGAGGAGGTCCATGCCTTCATCTACTCGGTGAACGTCAACGAGGTCCGGCTGCCCAAAGAGTACACGGGGAAGCCGTTCTTTGAGATGTTCGCCCTTATCGAGGAGCAGAAGCAGAAGAACAAGGAGGAGATTGCCGGTATCGATACACGCCTCAACAACCTCTCGTCGATCTGGTACCAGGAGCTCGCGGTGCTGAAAAAACAGCTGGAGGACATCTATAACGAGGTGGGGGCGTATGCGAACTTCGGGCTCTCGGAGTATACGTTCGTCATCATGGGCTGGATCCCCAAAAAACACCTCAGGGCCACCCGGAAAGCACTCGATACTGCGTTCGGGAATCGCGTTGTTATCTGCGAGATGCCCTGCACGGAAGAGGATATGAAGCACGCCCCTGTCTGGTACGACAACCCGGCCTGGATCAAGCCATTCGAGTTCATCATGGGCCTTGTTGCGCTGCCCAAGTACCACGAGTTCGATCCCTCGCCTATCCTTGCGATCTTCTTCCCGCTCTTCTTCGGGATCATGGTTGGCGACATCGGGTACGGCCTTGTCATCCTTGCCATCGGGCTGTACGTGAGGAAGAAAGCGGAGGAGGGCACGTTCTTTGCGAATATGTCCCGGGTACTGATCGTCTCATCGATCCCGACCATCGTCTTCGGGTACCTGTTCGGGGAATTCTTCGGTAACTTCGGTGAGCACATGCACTGGATCGAACCGGTGCACCTCCTCGGCATACACTGGAACCGGGCAGAAGCGATCATCCCGATGCTGATCCTCGCAGTAACGATCGGGGTCATCCACGTCTTCCTCGGTCTCTCCATCGGCATGCGGAACGCGTACATAACCAAAAGCAAAAAGCATTTTGCGGAGCGCTCGGGTATGATGCTTGCCATCTCGGGCATCATCCTGCTGCTCGTGACTGCAGCAGGTGCCCTTCCCGCGATTGTCTCATATATCGGTGCTGTCGTCCTCATCGTCGGCTTTGTTCTCATCATCTACGGCGCCGGGGCGTTCGGAGCCATGGAGGTGATGGGCACAGTGGGCAACATCCTCTCCTATGCCCGACTCATGGCGATCGGCATGGCATCGGTCATCCTCGCGATCGTGGCAAACGAGATGGCCGGAGCGTTCGGGATTGCCATCATCGGTATCGCCATGGCCGTCCTGCTCCATGCCCTCAACGTGGTGCTGGCCATGTTCAGCCCGTCCATCCACTCCATCCGTCTCCACCTCGTGGAGTTCTTTTCCAAGTTCTACGAGGGGGGCGGTGTGCCGTACAAGCCGTTTGCCCGGGGGCCGCCCGGGGAGGGGAAGAGCGGGTAGCGTATTCCCTTTTTTTGTCTGTTACCTTCAGATCGGTATCCCTTCTGGTACCTGCGGCAGGATGATGACTGAATCCCGGTCCTGTCCCGGACCGCCGGTTCCTTTTCCTGATGGCGAGGTTATATATACTGGGTCAGGGGATTTCCAAGTGCTGATGGAGTGACAGACAATGGCAGAAGAACCAAAACCGGTAATGGTCCGGGAACGGCTGGACGTTTGCGAGCTTGACCGTGCCCGGATGTCGCTTCTGAACCCCGCGCTAATCGCGGAGAAGATCGAAGCGAGAACGATTGATGAGAATGCAAAACCGGTGCTCGAGATGACGATGAAGGAGGGGCTCGAGACAGTCTGGGACCGGTTCGAGATGCAGCAGCCGCCCTGCAGGTACTGCGAGACAGGGAGCACCTGCTCCCGCTGCGCCATGGGCCCGTGCCGGATCATCCCGCCCCACCGCATCCGCGGCGTCTGCGGTGCCGACGCCGACCTGATGGTGGCAAGGAACCTGCTCGACACGATCGCTACCGGTGCGGCTGCCCATTCCGACCATGGCCGCGATATTGTCGAGACCCTGTACCTTGTCGGGTCCGGGAAGACGAAGGATTATGGAATCGCTGACCCGGAGAAGCTGAAGCGGCTCTGCGGGGAATACGGGATCGATACCGCAAAGAAGAAGCCCGAGAAGCTCGCGGCGGAGCTCGGGCGTGCCATGCTCGACGAGTACGGGATGATGAAAAACACTCTCCAGTTCCTCAACAGGGCGCCGAACGGGACCCGGGAGGTCTGGGCAAATCTCGGGATCTCGCCGCGGGGGATCGACCGGGAGATCGTGGAGGCAATGCACCGGGTCCACATGGGCGTGGGTGCAGATTATGTCAACATCCTCCTGCAGGGACTCCGCTGCAGTCTCGGGGACGGCTGGGGCGGATCCATGCTCGGTACCGATGTCTCCGATATCCTGTTCGGGACACCCACCCCAAGGATGTCGACGGTTAACCTCGCTGTGCTTCGGGAAGATCAGGTGAACATCGCGGTTCACGGCCACAACCCGGTCCTCTCAGAGATGGTCGTGAATGCAGTCCATGACCCCGAGCTGGTGGCGCTGGCAAAGAAGAATGGCGCGAAGGGGATCAACCTTGTCGGGCTCTGCTGCACAGGAAGCGAGCTTTTAATGCGCAAGGGCGTCCCGATGTCGGGGAACCACTTAAACCAGGAACTGG
>Ga0302253_1000660_pt1 | contig 26299 bp, 33 predicted proteins | sample AAG_RA_Trp_MG_FD_193537 | JGI IMG/M metagenome (GOLD analysis project Ga0302253, IMG submission 193537) | Enriched activated sludge microbial communities from anaerobic digester in WTTP, New Holstein, Wisconsin, United States - AAG_RA_Trp | ecosystem: Engineered > Bioreactor > Anaerobic >...
GATCACGAACGCGATCGCGAGGCAGGCCGCAGGGATCTTGTACCCTTCCAATGGCGGCATTAAAATCGGGTTCATGCCGACACTCCTGCGGGCCTGCGGTAATATGGGCAGTTCTTGCCGTTCCGCCGGCTCTCTGGCGTAAACCCGGCTTCTCGAAGCATCCCGGTCATGATCCGGCGCTGGTATTCGTGGCTGACCTTGGTGAGAATCCCGTGCATGACGGGATACTCGTCCGGGTGTTCGAGGATCTGGTCGATAACCGAAAGGTTCCAGACCACTTCTTTCTCGGGCGGGTACCGGTCCTCTACTGCTTTCAGGACCTCATCCTTTGCTGTCGTCCGGTGTTCCATTGGCACCAGGAGGCCCGTGGGGTTCCTGACGTGTCCGTCTGCTGGTTGTTTCATTGTACTCCTTCCCTTTTTGCCGTCAGTTTCCGCGCAAGGGCCGTGCCTCCGGGCGAGAACCGGATTTCCAGCCGGCTGTCGGTTTCCAGTAGCCTTACGGCCTTGAGTTTCACGATGGCGTCCGCTATCTGATCCACTGATAACGGGTCGTTTGCCCGCAGCAGCAGGCTCGTTACATCTTCCTTGAGAACCCTGCCGCGGAAGTTCCGTTTCATCCAGACCGACCAGGCTGCAAGGAAAACCTTGGTGGCGGTCTCCTCGAGTTTCAGGGTCCGCTGGAATTCCCGGACGATGTCCTCGAGCTCGATGCCGGCCTGGAACTTCTCGATCGCGGCTTCGATTTCCCGGAACCGGTCTTCCTCAAGGGTGGCCTGCCGGGTCGGGACCGGCAGCCGGGCCGCGATGGTCTCGATCGCGCTGGTGAACTGACCGGTTACCCGGTCCAGGGCCTGCAGGAAGTCGTGGCCCCCGGTGTCTATCATCAGGGGGTGATGCATGTGACTATAATATTTCTGGATGAATTCCCAGAACAGGCCGTGACTCTGGTGAATCCGCGGCATGTTGTTCATCAGGGCCGCCCGCATGTTGAGCCCGGCAAGGCCCTGTGCCTGGTTGTGGATGATGAATTCAACCCGCATGGTCCCGCCGGCTTTCGGCTCGTAAATCTTCAGGCCCGGGGTATTCTCGTTCGGGCAGGGCAGCATATACACTCCATGGTCCGCCATCAGCTGGACGTGCGACCGGATCGCGGACACGGTGTCCGGGTGTTTTATGACCACGGTCAGCTCTTCACCGCACAGGTCCGCGGGGTTCTTGATGCGGGCCGTCAGGCTTCCGATATCGGCGTATTCCCCGTTGAACGTGTCGTGGACCCACCGGGCAATGCCGGACATGTCGCCCGGCTCGTTGCTGTAGAAGGTGATGGTGTCCTTCCCGACCTGGAGGGAGAGGTCTCCCCGCGGGTAGATCCAGACAAGGCCCCGGACATGCCGGGTTTCCCAGTTGTCCGTCCCCGCCCGCTGCAGCAGGAGGTCCCTGAACTTCCTGTCCAGGAGCACGAACTGGATCCGGTCCCGCTCGAATTCCGCGTACGATAGCGGACATAAGGGCGTCTCTCTGTCCTGACACGGGTCGGGTCCGGGGCCGTATTGCTGCGGGATTTGGGCCTGCCCACCCCTTTTGCCATCTCTTTCCCGATTCCGGTGCCGCTGCTTCGAGCTCTGGTGTTTGGCATGTCCGCAATCATGTCCGCAAATGTCCGAGATCGTCTCCCCGGTGTCCGACGAATGTCCGAGATCGCGATCGCGGACATTATGTCCGCAAATGTCCGAGGTCCCTGCCGGACCTGTAATAGTAGTAGTAGCAGCCTCCTCCTCCACCACCGCCGCTGCAAGTGAGTAGAGGAAGTCACGGCCGTCCCTTGTCCGGGTAACTTTCTTCTCAAGAACGAGGTCCGCGATTGTCCTGCGGACGTGCCGGTCGGTCACACCGAACTTTGCGGCGAGCTGGGAGGAGGTTGCGGGTTGCGCCTGGAGTGCTTGCATGAGGTCACCCGCGAGCAAGAGGGCCCGCCCCGTGAATGGTTATCCTCCTGTCCGCCATGATGCCCCAGATGGCATACACCGGGACGTCGCCCTGGTGTTTCCGCTTGAGGTCCTCAAGGATCTCGGCCTGGGTCATCCGCTCGATCTTGGATGCCTGCAGCAGGTTCCTGAGCTCCTGCCGGGCCCGTTGCCGCTCGGCTATCGAGGGCTTACGGTTGCTTTTGTTGGCGCCCATCGTCACCACCCGAACGCGTAGTAGAGAAATGCTCCGATGAACCCTAGACCGCAGGACCCTGCCATCAGAATGAATCCCGTGAGACCGCCAAAAATGGCGATCTCGATCATCTGCATTGAAAGAGTCATCGGGATCACCCCTGCGCCAGAACGGCCTGCGTTCCATTGAGATGATCGCGGAGCTTCTGAACTATCAGGGGAGACCATTTCAGCTGGTAATCAGAATGTGAGCCGCCATTCCGGTTGATGACCGTGAACGGCAGGTTCTCTCCGAAGTTCTGCCCGATCTCGGTCGGCTGCCAGCGGTCGCCCAGGTAATACTGGTACCCGAGCTGCTGCAGCATCCGGTTAATGTCCCGGGCAGACAGGCCCCCGAGCTCATACCCTATCTGTGTGGGAGTGAGGTATCCCGGGGGCTGTTGCCGGTCTTTCCGGATCAGGGCCTTGCACCAGGACAGGTCCGACCCGCTCTCGGACTCTACCCGGGCAAGGGCCACCGATGCCGCTATGCCGCGATCGACATGGGCGAACTGCGTCATGTAATCCGCTATCTGGAGGTGTTGCCGGACGAGGTCCTCCAGGGCCTCCCGCTTGACCGGGACGACTTCGCCCCGCATGATCTGTGAGAGGGTGGTTGCGGCCCATTCCTGAAAATCGATGATCCGCTGTCTCCGTGTTTTCTCTTTGACGCGGGCGAAATCCACTTTCATGAGGATGGCGGTAACTCCCTCGTGGTTCAGGCATATCTGTTCCTGCGTTCCCTGAGGTGTTGCTAATTTAGCAAGACCTGACCATTTGCCGAGGATCTCTTCGTTGCGGTGAAAGAGTTTCCGAAGGCCGCTGCGGTCGTGAGTAATGCCGTCCGCGATATCGTTGAGCGGGATCATGGTCCTGCCATCGTGCTGGACGATCCGGACCGGGACATCGTAGAAGGTTTCCGTCTTGATGATGTCTCCAATCATGCCATCACCGGCGCGAGGTTCTTGCGGTTGATCCATTCCTGCCCGTTGCCGAACCCGACAAGAACGTCCGGGTTGCCCGGGGGTGCACGCTTGACGACCCCAATCCCGGCGCAGATCTTCATGCCGGCGATCTGCCGGACCTGGTCGCCGATCTTGATGCTCTCCATCGTCTTCGCGTTCTCAACCTTTTCCTTATGACCGGTGGGCGGGGCTTCATCTGGTAGTGCATCGGTCAGGTCCTGGTCAAGGCCCCCGATATGATATTCCGGCTCTTGCGGGTCGAGCGGGTCCTCGGCTGCTGCTGTATGCGGGGTTTCCACGGGGTAATGAGTGGTGACCGGCTTCTCCTCTGAAGCTTCTGGCGCGGGCTGCTGGTTCTTCATCCTCAACGGCAGCCGTGCTTTCTTGACCTTCGCGGGTTTCTTGCCTTCATTGCTTGGAGCAATTACTTCACTCAATTGCTTTGAGGTATCTGGCGCCGGCTTCTCCATTTTCAGGGCCTCTTCATACATGATGCCCTTATGACTGCACCTGAACCAGAGCCGCTGGTATTTCCTGATATCCATCTTGGCAAGTTCCGTCGGGATTCCATATTTATTGCCCTTTGCCGGACCCTTTCGCTGCCGAGTCTTCTTCACTGGCTCCGGCTTCTCAGCTACTGGCATCTTCGCGGCGGGAGTCTTCGGGATCTCCGCAGCGACCGCAGCGGGCACCCCCGATAAACCTCCGGCTGAGATATCGGGTTTGGCAGGCTTCTTGCGCAGTTCCGCAAATTTCGTCTTTACTGCCTGTCTGCTGCGGAATGACTCGGGGAATGTCTCCCGATACTTCCTGCGGGCCTCGGCTACGGTCTTGCAGTCCTTGATGCTGTATATTTCCTCCGGGGTCCATTCAAGGGTCCGCGTGGTTGCCTGCGTCATCGTGACGGAGCCGCCGGTGACCCGCCCCATGAACTTGCTGAACTCGCTTTCGATTTCATGGGCGATCGGGACCGGGACGCCTGTGGCCCGAAGGCCAAAAGAGATATCGGCAGTTATGCCGTCAGTGGTGTTGAGGTTCTGTTCAACCTGGTAAGATTTGATCATGCCTTCACGCCTCCAGCTTGATGGCAAAGACCTGGACAGGTTCCGGGCCGAATTCAGGATGAGTGATCGTCCGGATCGCATACCCGCGCCAGGGGAAATTCAGAATGCGTTTCTTATCGCCGGGTTTCGGATATCCGCAGCGGATCTGGATACCGAGGAGGGTGTCCTTCTTGTAAGAGATGCGAGAAGTCCAAAAGTTGCAGACACGACGGAATTCCTCGGTTTTTTCTCCGCGTTTGATCTGCTCGAAATATTCCCGCTTCACGTTCAGGATGAGGAAGGAACTCAACCCATCACCTCCGCAGGGATCCGCTGGAAGCAGAACCCGTCCGCCTCCACCATCCCGCAGCCGCACCAGACCGGATCAAAGGTGCAGTGTCGGGCCGATGAGTCCAGGGGAGTTTCCGGGAACAAGGCGCAGCGGACCTTGCAGATGTCGGGCATTATTGCGCCCCCGCTTTCTGGAAGCAGGGCAGAGCGACATCAGCAGAGGGCATCTGGTGCCACTCGATGCCTGCGAACCCTCTCACGGGCTGCAGGTAACTCAGGGACGCGCTTTCCTTGGTGAGCTTGACGAATTCATGGAACTTGACCGGAATCCATCGGCCCTGCTCGAAATATCCGGCGACTTCAATCTCGCCAAAAAAGATGAGGAGCGGGACACCCTCATCGGGGGTCTGCTGTTGCATTACGCACTCCCCGCATTCATTACCCGCTGCAGGTCCTTCTCCACTGCAGCCAGGATATCCTCGCGGGCCTCATCGAAGGTTACAGAGTCCGGGGTGTTGTTATTGCACCAGAGATCCGTCCAGCACTTCAGCAGGCATTGAGTGACGATCAGCCGGTCTTTTGGCGAGTAAAGGTCTCCCGACGTGAATTTCCGTTCTGCTGGCTTCTCCGCAGGGGCGGTGGCTTCCGGAGTATCCTTGGGGGACGTGCAGGTTTCCGTTGGGTTCTCCGGGGCCACTGCTGCTGCAGGAGCGGGCTGGTCAGGGCAGATCTCGGTCTTCTCGGCTTTGCCATCCTTGCCGAAGACGACTTTGATTTTCATCCCGGCCTTCACGGATGCGGTCGGGTCGGTCAGGCATTTGAGGAGGTCGGTCGTCGCCTCGGTCACCATGATGCTACCGTTTTTCAGCGTGAGGTTGATCCGGCCCCTTACGATTCCGCCAAAGTGCCGATCCGGGAATCTTCCTTCGGCTGCTGCGGGGCTGCCTTGTGCTCGCAGTCGTGGCGGGAGCCGTCCTTATTTTCCGGGGGGAAGAATCCGCCGCCGGGTTTCTCTTTCCAGACAACCTCCTCGCCGCACTTCTTGCATTTGCTCATGGCGCTCACTTCCCTTCCTGGGCGTTCATGAGCTTGCTCAGGGCATAGGACCGGACCACCATCGCGTGGTCCACAAGATCACAGGCTTTCTCGGGGTCGTTGGCGTTGAAGTAGACCTTGAGAACGCCGCCTTTCGATGCGCTGCCGAGCTCGATGCTGTCGGGCCGGGAGTCCTTGTTCTCGTGGACGTGCCGGACGATCTGCTCTTCGGGTGGCATCGCTCACTCCCCCTGGAAGATCTTGTTGATGGTCATGATCCCCTGGTTGAGTTCGGCCATGCGGACGGCCAGCAGGTCGCGGAGATACTTGGCAGTGTCGCCCCGGACGTGATAGACGGTGACGGGCCTGCCTTTCGAGATGCACTTGTTCTCGGTTGTCGTAATCACGCCGGCGTCTTTCAGGTGCCCCATGGCGATCGAGACTTCCGGCTGCCGGAGGTCCGTGACCCGCTCAAGCCATCGGCTGGTGATCTCGATGCCCTTGCTGTACCGGTGCAGGGTGATCAGGATAGTGGCCTGCGTGCGGGGAATCCCGGCACCGACCAGGGCCGTTATGTCTTTCAGGTCCTGCTCGTGGAGGGCGTAAGCGGGAGGGCGCTGGTAGATAGGCCCGGGCGCTGCTGCTGCCTGGGTCATGGTCAGGACCCCACAATGATCGGCGCGAGTTCTTTTCCGCAGGCACCTTTGCCGGCATGGTTCTCCGGCTGGCACATGCACCGGCCCGAGCAGACGGCCTTATTGCCCCGCTTGAGCGGGATCCCGTTATGGTCGTCCAGGTGGTGCCGGGTCGCAAGCCGCTGCCCGTTCTCGATCCACTCATGGACCACGAACCGGCGGCCGTTGCTGTCCATCGGCTGACATGGGCCGGTCTGAAAGCACAGGTAGCCATTCTGCGAGATGCAGCCATGGCCCCGGTGCGCGCAAAACTTCATTTCCTCTGACGATTCATGGTTGTTGGCGTTCCCCTCAATGCTTTCGACGGCTGACGGGGCGCCATTAGTTTTTTCGGTAATTGCTTTCATGCTGCTCACACTTTTGTTCGACGATTCGTCCGGTCTGGATTGCGAAGTCCACTATCCCCCCGCGCTCGGTGCGGAGCTGGTCCACAATCTGGCGGGGCAGGGCGATGGCCTGAGTCATGCACAATCACGGTCCCGAGGCTGCTACCTTGTTTCCCCCTACGTTTACCGTGACGGGGCCAAGGGAGGGTTCTGATAGGGAGTTGCGGTTGGCCCGGTTCTCGTTGCACCGGATCTCGATATACAACTCCTCGATCCCCTTGTTCACGACGTCTGCCTTCTGCCTGCCGTGCTGGAGAATATACTTGAATTTCTCCTTGTACTCGGCCTTCACAATGCGGGCATCACACTTTTCCAGGTTAACCCGCTTGTTGTCAACAATAATGTAGTCCGACATGGTCTGACACAATACAACATAGTCAGGCAAACTATTTAAAATTGTCTGTATTTGTCTGACATATTCAGACTTCTAACCGTCGTAAAAATGTATAAATACGTCAGAAGAAAGTAGATAGGTAGGTGAGCAGGCGTGACAAAAGCGGACAACGTTGAGGAGTCTGACGATCGGGTGACAGTCCGGTACTCCGACGAAATCCGGAAAAAAGCCCAGGCTGAGAAAGAACGGCGCGGACTTCCAAACGTATCAACGGTTTATCAGGAAGCCATGAAGTTTTATTTTGATAACAAGGATAACCCGTCATATATGACGCAGGACCAGATGGACGCGAAAATCGAGGAGAAACTGAATTCTCTGTTGAAGGATCCCTCGCGTTTGAAGTCATTGAAAAAGGCCATCTTCGATCTTTGATAGTGCCTCTTTCAATTTTCTCTGATATTCCAGAGAGTCGAAGAGTTCCTCGGTCCTTTCGGATAGGTCGTACAGGTGTTCGTTTTTCAGCAATCATACTCACCTGAATATCCCTATCATAATTGACATAATATAGTGGTGCACCCCGCGCCGCGAAAGTGTAAAGTCTTCTTTCAGCGGCACATGTCGTAGATGCTGGCGCCCACCAATGCAATAATGAATCCACCGATTAAAAAGACAACAAATCCGGCGATGAAGCCCATGCTGCTGACAAATCCGTATATCGCACCGAGGACCCCGATGGCCACGGCCCATTCAAATACCTGTGTATAGCTCGTCTCCTTTTTGGCGGGCAGGATCGTTTTTTCACCGCAAAAATTACAGGCTACCGAGCCGTCCGGGATTTCCTTACCACATTTTTGACAAAACATAATCTCCGGTTATATTTTCAGGGCTTAACAATTCCGTCCGGGGCGGGGTGAATCGCGCTGCAGCAGCAGGGCGAGAGGGGCGGATGGGCGGCGGGTCCCGCATCTCCCGAGCGATTCCCGCAGGGTATCGCAGCGGACCTCCTGCAGTCGCGGCAGCCGTCAGGGAGACGGTGACGGCCAAGTCCGTCACGGTCGAGGCCATGACGGCTTCCGTGCGTCTGCGGGAGGGGAGCGTCAAGGGAGAGCAGGGGGGAGCCCCTTTCAGGTCTTCGCTTTCTCCAGCTTCTTCTTCCGGGCGTACTCCATCAGCAGGTCGGGATCCTCCAGGATCTCGCGGCCCACCTGCAGGTACCGCATGGCGTCCGGTGAAAGTGGAGTGTTGCAGCGGGCGCAGGTCCAGAACCCTCGCTCGTTCAGCATGCCGCACCTGGGACACTTGACCGGGTCCAGGAGCCGGTCTCCCGGCAGGTCCTCGGCTTCCTGCAGACCCGCCTTCTGTAGGATCTTCTTCTTGACATCGGCCCCGGACAGGTGGATGTAGGTTGCCGGCATGTTGGAGGACTTCGACCACCCGAACATGATCCGGAGTTCCATCTCGGTGAACCCCTCACGGGCGCGGTCCGTTGCCCTGGCATGCCGGAATGCGTGGGGGTGAACCCGTGTCGATACCCGGGCATTCCGCTGCAGCGTCTTGCAGAGGTTCTGGACCGTGCGCTCGTTCAGTCTTCGGCCCCCGAACCCGTACCTCGAGTAAGTGATGAAGAGCGGGGCCTCGGAATCTCCTTTCATGGGATGGGCGTTGATCCATGCCTGGAGCTCCGGGACGCAGTCAACCAGCCAGAGCTCCCGTTCCCCGGTCTTGCCCCCGACCTTCACGGATCCGCCGTACTGGTCGAACTTGACGGCCCCGATATTGCAGGACAGCATCTCATCGAGCCGGGCCCCGGTATCCCATGCGAACTTGACCAGGGCCTTGTCGCGGACCGTGTCGCATGCATCAACAAGCCGCTGGATCTCGTCCCGGGAGAGCGGGTCCGGGTATTCGATCTTCGGTTTCTGCATCTTCTCATCGGCCGGGAAAAACTCTTTTTCTTTGGCCGGGTCCAGGAACCGGAAGAAGATCCGCAGCTCGATCATATCCCCCTGCAGCGTGCGGGGGGCAACGTTCTTGCGGCGGTCGATGATATAATCCTCCAGGTCCTCCTTGGTGATCTCCCGGGCGTCTTTCCAGTTCAGGAATTTCAGGAGGTAGTAAACCCGCCAGGTCTTGTCCTGGATGCTGGAGGGCTGCAGCTGCTTCAGTTCCTGCTTCCGGATGTACGCGACCATCGTTTTCTTATTGACCCGGTCCAGCTGCGGCAGGTGCTTCAGGTACTCCTCAGACATAATCCAAAATGTGCGCGTTTGGTATATATTACGCCATGTTGTTGCGTAAGGTTCAGGGCCTGATCTCGCAGGAGTTCTTGGGTTCGAATCCCATCCCTCGCATCTTTTTGGTTTTTTCACACCGTTACAATAGTCTGTGTTTGACGGTATGATCCATTGACTGATATCCAATCCTGCCGGGGAGTTGTCTGCTCTGCAACCTCCCGTCAGGGTTATCCGCGCCGGATCAATCCACTTTCCGTATGAGGACCTTCTGTCCTTCGCGGACAACGATCTGGAGCCGGACCCCTTTCATCTCAAAGAATTCCGGATAGGTCGCGTTTACCATCTCGCCAACAACATACCGTGCATCCGGGTCCTGCAGCCACTCGCTGAAAGGTGTGGCATTCGCCAGAAAACGCTGTGACGCGTAATTCTTATCTATGTGGAGGAGCAGGCCGAACCAGTATCCCTTGAGTTCTCCGGTGGTGATCGACAGATTCTGGTACGGGATATTGTGGTTGTGAAGATAGATTTCGGCCTTCTGGGCAAACAGAACATCTTCGGGCGTTACGACCGGTTTCTCCTGAACCGGGTACGTCAATGCGGTAAAGACGGAAAAAATCGCGATAAGGCCGATAATGCCGTACAGTGCAGCACTGCGGTGCCTCTCCCCGACACCCTGCCGGACTGCATACAGGACAGGGAGACATGCGACAACCGGGAGCAGCAGAACGAGAAGGAAAAGAGTCTTTTTCGCATAGTATGCCGCTATAATCCCGGTCTGGCTGAGAAGGAAGAATCCGAGGAATTCAGCGATAACGATACCGCAATAGATAGATAAGGCACTTCGTGCGAAGTCTCTGGTGGTTTTTTGTGATAGGATCGTGCCAAAGGCGATCAGCGCAATAAAGATGAGGTTGAAGTTCATGAGATCGGGTTCAACGGCCAATCCTTCGTACTGGAGGATATGGGTGCCGATCTTCATCCTCTCGACCGTGAACAGGAGGAAGAGGATTACAGAAAGCACGCCCGCGCCAATGCTGGTGCGGTTTATAATCCCCTGAATCTTCTCGGGATTCAGAAGCGCAAAAAGGATCAGTGCACAGACCGGTATAACGATGAAAAGCGAGTATGTGAATATGATGCCTGTGGTGGCGATGATGAATACATAGATCCATAACCGTTCCCCGTCCTCGATATGCATGAGAGCAAGGAGGGTGAGGAGGACCAGGAGTTCCCCGTACATCATCGAGTAATAGAAATCAGCGCAGTACTGGCCAAGGTAATATACCGGCACGGAGAAGACCATGAGCGCGCTGATGGCAGCAGCAGCACCCGCCATTGTTGAACCGGTCTCATACCGGTCAAGGAACTTCCTGGCAAGAAGATACACGGTTACCACAAGAAACGCAGATATCAGCGCTGCGAGGATTCCCGTCATTGTCATGAGTGGCAGACCGGTCATCTTTGCAGATAGTGCAGTAACCAGCGAGGGTCCGAACGGGTACTGGACCATCTCACCAAGGCCTGATGTGAGAATGGGCAGTTGTTCGTTGGTGGAAAGAAAATCGATGAGGATGTAATGGTTTGGATAATCCGCGCTCCAGCTCTTCGGGAGGAGCGAAGGGGACTTATCGAGCGAGATTCCCAGCGAGATCAGGAAGACAAGGATGGCCCACGCGGTCGCGCGGTAACCCCGGTGGATGATGATCATTGAACGGGCAGCCCAGCCCAGCAGCGCCAGTTCGGTGACAAGCAGGATCGACAGGAGGGGAACCGAGAGTTTCAGGGAACCTGCATTGAGCACGTATGCATTGACGCAGAACAGGGAATATGCGGTGCAGAACAAAACGATGAAAAATTCCATCAGGCTCGTAAAGAGGACAGCCTGGGATCCCCCGCTCAGGGCACCGCCCTCTCCCACGCCTCTCGCACTGGCGACCTCCGCAGCAGGCGAAAGCGATGGTCCCGCCCTCTGTCTTTTCCCCATATCTTTTACAACGAGTCCGGACGATATATCGTTTTTTGGTTTTTACTCCCTCATTTCAGAAAAAAATGAAGATCCCGGGATATCATGAGTAAAAGGATCAGGGTTCGTAAGCTAGTTTGCCGATCCCGGGAATAAAGCAGATTTCCGATAATGATAAGGGATTGATCAAAACCTGAACAAATGAAAAAAGGTGAGTTCTTTCTCGATCTGTGACAGGACATCCGTCCCGGAGCAGGAGAAGAACGTCATCAGACTTTCTTCGACGTGTCCCCTTTCATGATGAGTTTTACAATGAGGAATATCACCAGCGCGACAATAACGAAATCGATCACCGCACCGACAAAATCGCCCACCATGAATTTTACCGGACCTACCTCAAGGACAGCACTTTTCCAGTCTCCTCCGGGTGTAAGGACGGCAATAACCGGCATAATGATATCGTTGACCATTGCGGTGACCATCTTACCCGCAGCTGCACCGATAATGACTGCAATTGCAAGACCGATTACCTGGTAGTTCTTGAGAAATGTCATGAACTCTTCGACGAATCCTTGTGGTGTTGCCATATACTGTTGCCTCCGGAGATTTTCCAGTTCTCCTGATTAGCACTTATATAAAGTTGTTCATAAAAACATTGCTGTATTTCGTTTTATGCCCGTTGATACGGCTCGGGTGACCCAATTTCCAGGACTGCAGCCGGGTTTTTGTCTCTGTTGCATTCCTGCCTTTGTGCGGGATGGGGACCCAAAAATGAACGTATCAAACCAGTGGTTCAGGCTGCTGGTCGGCGAGGGCCGGAAGTTTCGTGGATTTGACGAGAACGGGCTCGGCAGAGAGGCGTACCTTCTCCATGATCAGGTTCTTGCCGGCCATGGTCAGGGCAAAGATCGGGATTGCCGTCCCGGCCTGGACCAGGGCATTTTTATTGACCGCATCGCGGATGGTCCGCGATGCGCAGGATGTCACAAGATCCGAAGCTGCAACGAGCATCTCTGCCTCTGGTTTTGAGAGACCCGTGACATGGACACCGAAGATCAGGGTTTTCGGATGCACCCTGCGGATCACCTCAGCGGTCTGCGGACGGGCAACGGTGACTGCGATCTTCCGGAATCCCCGTGTCAGGGCGAGGGCAACACCCGCCAGCTGGTCGATTGATGCCCGGTCGCGATCGAGCACGAATCCCCCGTTCTTCTCGATCCGGTCCATGACGACCGTGTACGGGGTGGTCGATACAAGCCCGGACATCCTGCCGCCGATCCCCTGTACCATGGCGGGTTTTGTCGCGACAACCGTTCCCGCACCATCGCATACGAGCACGACCGCGTCGAGCAGCCCCTTCTGGAGGCCGAAACTGAGTAACTCGGAGGCCCCGAACCCGACAAACTCACGCGTGTCCATCACGTCCCGGCCGGGCGTACACATGCCGAATGCCTTGATCCGGTGTTCGATATTGGCCTTGATTGAATCTTTCTGAATATCCGGGATCGGGTACGCAAACCGCCGTGCAAGCGGGCAGTCCCGTAACACAGGTTCGCCTACTTCAACGACCTGACCGTTCCGGATGATGATCCGGCATTTTCCTATCGCTTCGATAACGTGCTCGTCTTTTGTGAGTGTCACACTCTCACCCTGATACTTGTGTATCCGGGTTGCAGATTCTTAAGGATGATCGCATCTCCCCGGCCAGGCCGGACGGCAGGCATATCTGGGTCCGGCTATCACCTTGTACCATGGATTTGGTTGCGCGGTTCCCTGAAATCGATGCAACCCGCGGTATCGCCATCCTCATGATGATCGTTTTCCATACGGTCTTCGATCTCAGTTTCTTTTCGATTGTACCGATCAATGTGGCAACCGGTTTCTGGCGCTGGTTTGCCATGGCAACCGCCTCGCTCTTCCTCCTTGTTGTCGGCATCTCTCTTGTTGTCAGCCATGCCCGTTATTCCCGGACTCAGGACGGTTTTGCTGTCACCAGAAAAATCCTCAGGCGCGGTGCCGGCATCTTTGGCATCGGGCTGCTCGTTACCCTCGCGACATATCTGTACCTGCGCGAGGGTTTCATCATCTTTGGTATCCTGCACCTTATCGGAGTATCGGTGATGCTCTCTGTGCTGTTCTTCCGGTTCGGGAAATACAATATCATAACCGGGCTGCTCGTTCTTGCAGGCGGTTTCTTCATCAGGTCTGTCACCGGACCGATCTGGCTCCTGCCGCTCGGGGTCATGCCGGCATCGTTCTCCTCCGTTGACTATACGCCGCTCTTCCCGTGGTTTGGTATGGTGCTTGTCGGTATGGGTATCGGGGAAATCCTGTACTCCGGAGGTATCCGCCGATTCAAACCCCGGCAGGTCCCGGATCCGGTGGTCCGGCCACTTGCATTCCTTGGCCGGTATTCCCTGATCATCTACCTTGTCCACCAGCCGGTTATCATTCTGTGCCTGGGTGCGGTGACCGGTACAAAGGTATTCTGAAACAGTGATCGTGGCCGGACGGCGTCCTGTTTTTCCCGGAAAAACAGATTGTATTCTGATGGCGCATCAGCATCCCGGATTTTCCGGCTCCGGTTTTGCCCCTGCCCGACCCCCTTCAGCCTGTTTTTCCGTTTTATGACGTGAAAATGAAAGTTTTCCACACGAAGTGCAGGGGGGTCGGGCAGGGGCAATCCGTTTTTCACTGCCCGGGTGATCAGAAAAATTCCTGTGAAAGAGGCCCGTAATGGGCCCGTTGTCCGCCATAATTTCCCTGCTTTTTGCTCTCCATTCCGGATGTCACGCAGATCCGGAAACAGATCGATGTCCCTGCCCGAACCCCCCGTCAGACTCTGTACCTGATCTGTACTCATTCGGCACAGACAAATCAACCCGCATCCGGAAAGTTGCAAACATATGCGGAGCTGACGAGGTTTGGAATACTGCAACAATCCCGATGCAGCTCCCCCGGGCAGTAAAAAACCTATTTACCTTTCGTATACTGATGTTAATTGTTCAGCCAGAACCGGAAATACCATGTCCCCGCTCCATTCACTGACCATCCTTTTCCTTGTCATCGGACTCGTTTGCTGTGCCGGGTGTTCGGAATTGTCCAATGCAGGGAACCGGATCTCCGGTGAATCCTCAGGCGCATCCGGAACCACAGTCAGGCAGACTCTCGCCCAGCCGGAGGAGACCGCACGGATGATCCGGATGGAAACCGACCTGTATACCTCCGGCGATGTTGTGGAATTTGTCATCACCAATGAAAAAGCCTGGGACCTTTCATGCAGGCATGATCCACCGCTCTTCACGGTCCGGTACCAGAAAGATACCGGCCAGTGGGTAACCCGGATGGGAGATGAGAATCCTCCCCCCGGCAACAGCACGAAAATCGGACCCGGTACATCCACTGAACCGTACCGTTTCATCACCACCGGATGGGCACCCGGCCGATACCGTATCGTCACCGACTGCGACGTGTCCCGGGATATTCTGATCCGTTCAGTCCCCGGAACAACACCCTCCGGATTTTCCTGCCCGTCCGGGACAAATGCGTCCCCGTATATCCGTGTGGCAGCAGTCAGCGACCAGCTGGCGGGAGAACCGTTCGCGATTACCGGGACAACGAACCTTCCCGCCGGTGAGGAGCTCCGGTATTCCATCTTTGCCCTCCTCCCGTTAACCAGCAACGTTACTTCGGCAAAACTGGTTTCGTCCACGACGACAATTGCTGCCGGCACCTGCGGGGTCAATACCTGGTCCGTAAACGGGATCATCAATATACCCGGTGAGTATTTCATCGGGATCTCCAACAGCGGGAACACGGTCTCTGCAGTCAAGCGTTTTACCGTTACAGGTGCCCCCCGGCCTTCCAAAACGGCCACGCTCCCGGAACGGACCGGAGCACCCGGGATCATGACCGGTGACACTCCCATTTATCGTAAACCTGTCACCGTGTAATCCCGACGGACAATCACCGCCCCGGTATCACAGGTTCTGACAATAAAACGTATTATGGAGTCTCTCAAACCTTAAAGCGGAAAGACATGAAGGAAGCACTGCTCGTCATCGATGTCCAGAATGAATATTTTACCGGTAAACTTCCCGTTTCGTACCCTGAAGGGAGCCTTGACAACATCCTCCGGGCAATGGACTGGGCACACGACGGCCGCGTGCCGGTGGTTGTGATCCAGCATACCAACGCGGCACCGGAAGCCGTCACGTTCCGGAAAGGGACGCACGGGTGGGAGCTCCATGATGAGATCAAGCGCCGGCATGCCGATGTCGTCATCGAAAAGACCCTGCCGGGAAGTTTTACCGGCACCGTCCTTGAGACCTGGCTGAAGGAACGATCGGTATCAACGGTCACCATCGCCGGCTACATGACCCAGATGTGCTGCGACACCACGGCACGGCAGGCATTCCACCGGAACTATGCCGTGAACTTCCTCTCCGATGCAACCGGCACCCTGCTCATCTCCAACCGGGCCGGTACGATTGGCGCTGCCGATCTCCACCTGGCAACCCTTGTCACCCAGCAGCAGCGGTTTGCCCGCGTTCTGACAACGGCCGAATGGATCATGGAGTTCTAAAGCGGGTTCCGGCGGATACATCCGCGTCCCGGCACCTAAACCTGTACCCTCCAGAAGAACACCCGAATCGTATACAAGGAACTACGAACCTGAACCATCATGCTCTGGGTATTCCTCGCCATTATTGGCGCCGTTGCCAATGCTGCGTATTTCATCATCATCAAGAACAACATCACGACCCGGGATCCGTGGGTCCTGAACGCACTGGGACTGTTCATCGCCGGCGTCCTTCTCATCGCGGTCTCGGCTGTCCATGGATTTCCGGCCATCGGTCCGGATTATGCGGGCGCTGTCATCATCTCGGGCATCCTGAACATCATCGGTCTTTCCCTTATCTTCCGCGCTATGGAATCGTCTGACCTGTCCCTGTCCATGCCCATGCTCTCATTCACGCCCGTCTTCCTCATCGGCACGTCGTACCTGCTCCTGAACGAGGTTCCTTCGATGGCGGGGATCCTTGGCATCTGCATCATCGTGAGCGGCTCGTATGTTCTCAACATTTCCGCAGAGCACGAGCATCTCCTTGACCCGGTGCGTTCGATGGTGCAGAACCGGGGGAGCTGGTTCATGCTCATCGTCGCGTTCCTGTTCGCGGCATCGATCAACTACGACAAGATCGCGATGCTCAACTCAGACCCGGTCTTTGGTATGGCATTCACCCTTCTCATCATCAGCGGTGCCTTCTCCCTTTTCATCGTGTTGTCTCAACGATCGGAGGGACGCTTCCCGCTGATCCCGTCGTGGCATAACCCCGATCCTGCCGCCCGGACGGCGGGAACAGGATTGTCGATCAGGCCGTATATTGTCCCGGCCGTGCTCATCGGAATCTTTGGCGTTGCAGAGTGCGTCTCGATTAATTATGCCTATACGCTCCAGATAGCACCCTATGTTATTGCGATAAAACGGCTCAGCATCATCTTCATGGTCCTGTACGGGACCCTCATCTGCGCCGAGGATGAGATTCGGACCCGGCTCCTCGGATCTGCCCTGATGGTCGGCGGTGCCGTGATCATCCTCCTGTTCGCGTGAACAAGGAAAACCGGAAATTGTTTATCCGATGAACAGCGGCACGTCCCTGAACGCCATGCCGTCAAACAACCCGCGGTCGGTGATGCGGAGCGAGGGGATGACCGTGAGGGCGAGGAACGAGAGGTACATGAACGGATCCGGGATCCCACCCATCAGGCCGGTTGTCCGGTTCAGGTCCGCGAGGCGTGCAACCACCTGCGGGTAAGGAAGAGTCGACATCAGGCCGGCACAGTCGAGCGGGAGGATTGTCCGGGTATTGCCCCTGACCGCGACCATGGCGCCCCGGGCTTTTATGACCTCGTCGATGGCCCAGAGGATCTCGGGATCGCTTGTCCCGACCGCCACGATATTATGGGTGTCGTGGGAGACACTGGACGCGATCGCTCCGCCGGAAAAACCGAACCCACGGACCAGCCCGACGCCGCAGGAGCCCGGCCGGTACCGGTTTACGACAACCACCTTGAGGAGATCCCGCTTCAGGTCCGGAACTGCCTGTCCGTCGATGTCGTATTCGAGCGCTTCCGTGATGATCTGGTGGGGGACGAGCCCGATCACCCGGGCTGTACCGGATCCGGTGATCCGGATTTTCTGAGCGGACGGTGTCGAGCAGCGGAATGATTCCGGAGGGACTTCCGATCCTGACGGTTTCGTTTCCGAAACCTCCTTTCCGCGCAGGAAAACCTTCCTGACCGTGAACCGGCGGGGGTCGTCGATGACGCAGAAGTCGGCGCGCCGGCCCGGCACGAGCGCCCCCCGATCGGACAGACCAAAGCGTTCGGCCGGGGTCAGGGTCGCCATCCGGATCGCGAGTTCGGGAGAGAGGCCGCAACTGACTGCCTGCCGGATACAGCGGTCGATATGCCCGCTCTCAGCGAGCAGGTCGGCATGGCAGTCATCCGTGGCAAAACAGCACCGCGGGACCGTTGCCGGGCTGACGAGCGGGATGAGCGCTGCGATGTTCCGCTCGGTCGATCCTTCCCGGATGAAAATATACATGCCCTTTTCCAGTTTCTCCCTTGCCTCGGCAAGGGTTGTGCACTCGTGGTCGCTCTGGAGCCCGGCAAGGACATATGCATTGAGGTCCTTTCCGGTAAGGAGCGGGGCATGCCCGTCACGGACGGGTGAGAGTGTCAGTTTTTCCCCGATCGCGGGATCCGCGGCAAGGACACCGGGCACGTTCATCATCTCTGCAAGCCCGAGGATACCTTCCCGCCTGGCAAACGGCCTGAGATCGGAAGCCTCCAGCACAGCGCCTCCCGCTTCTGTGGGGGTTGCAGGGACACAGGACGGGAGCATGAAAAGGATATCGGCCGCTGCCCCGTCCCGTTCTTTCAGCATGAATTCGATCCCCGCTGTCCCGGCAACGTTTGCGATCTCGTGCGGGTCTGCCACCACCGTTGTTGTTCCGTGCCGGGCAACCAGCCGGGCATATTCCCGAGGGGTCAGGAGCGAGCTCTCGATATGGACATGAGCATCAATCAGGCCCGGGACGATATACATCCCGTCAAAGTCGTACTCCTTCTTCCCGGCATAGTCGCCGATGCCAAGGACGATACCGTTGCTGATGGCAAGGGTTCCCGTCTCCCACGTGCAGGTGAAAGGATTGAATATCCGTGCATTCCTGCAGACTATGTCCGCGGGCACCATGCCGCGGGCTGCATCGAGCAGGTCTTTTCTGAACGTTTCCATGTCAGGTCACCACAATATCGCGGATTGTTGCCGCCTTCCGCTCGCCGTCCTGGATCAGGTAGAAGTACAGTTTGTACTGTCCGGGCCCGAGCGGTGCGGGAATGAAAACCCGGTTCTCTCCCTCCTGCAGGTTCAGTGGTGCGTAGTACGCCCCGGCCTCTTCCTGCTGGTTGTTGCTGATCCGGTAGACGGTGACCTGAATATATCCTTCTGAGGGAGCTCCGTCATGCGTGACGGTGAGTGTCAGCCCGTTACCGGAGTACGTGACATCGCCAAAGGTTGTCGAAACGCATGCTGCGGAACAGATGGCCAGGAACATCATGCCGGAGAATATCAGGAATCCGTGGCTGCGGGTGGTCATCATTCAGATGTCAGACCATGGGACGATAAAACTATGGCATCACCGGCCATCATCGGGCAAACGGCTGGAAAAAGGGTGATCCGTTCCTGAAACGGGAGAGGGTTGTCCCGTCAGCACCGGAACTTCGCTACTTCGTGGGATACTTTCTCTGCGATCTGGTTGATATTACCGACAACATGCGTGATCTGGTCGACTGCAGCACTCGATTCCTCGGTGGCTGCGGCAGAATCCTGGGCTTCTTTTGAACTCTTTTCAACAAGGTTCATGACCTCGCTGACGCTTGCCGCCACTTCCTCGATGGATGCAGCCTGCTCTTCTGCCGCCGCCGCCACTTCGGTGACATGCTGGCTGATCTTGTCGATCGAACCTGCAATCTGGTTGAAACTGGTGATCGTCTCCTGGAGCGCAAGGCTGCCATCCCTGACCCCCTGGTTGGACGAATGGACAGCGTCGACAGCCAGGTTGGTCTTGGTCTGGAGCGTCTCGATCATACCGGAGATACGCTCGGCCGATGCGCGGGACTCGACCGCAAGCGATTTAACCTCCGTCGCAACAACGGCAAACCCGCGTCCTGCTTCGCCGGCCCGTGCAGCTTCGATGGCTGCGTTGAGCGCAAGCAGGTTGGTCTGGTTTGCCAAGTCTGTGATGAGGTTCACGATCTCGCTGATCTTGTCCATCTGGTCCTTGATCTCGCCGATGATCTGGTTTACCTCACCCGAGGACTTGGTGATGCCCTGCATACCCTGCTCGGTCTTCTTGGCAAGATCCATGCCGTTCCTGCTGTAGCCGGTCGTGTCCGTTACAATCTGCGCAACGGATTCGGATTTCAGCGCAACCTCCTGGATGGCCTTGGAGAGATCGTCCATTGCCTGCTGGACCTGCTGCATTCCCCTTGTCGTCTTGTCAGCATTCTGGCTGACGCTCGAGGCGTTGATCGCACACTGGTTGGATCCTGCCGATACTTCCTGGATGCTCGCGTTCGCTTCCTCGGTATTGGCGGCAAGGTTGGTCACCTGCTGATTGATCGAGATCATCGAAGCGGAGATGTCGGTTCCGATCCGGTCCAGGGACTCCCGGAACTTCTTGAAGTCGCCACGGACCTTGACCTTTTCATCGAACCGTGCCGTAAAGTTCCCCTCGGCATATTCGCCGGAGACGCGGATACCCTCGTTGAGGGGGATGACGACATTTTCAAAGGTCTTGTTGATTCCGGCGATGATCTCCCAGTATCCTCCCTTGAACCTGCTGGCATCGCCGCGGACGGAGAGTTTGCCCTCGACTGCCGCGATCGAGAGCTTATTCGATTCGGCAATGAGGGCACGCAGGGTGTCAGTCATCGTCTTGAGCGCCGGGACGATCTCGTCCCGGGGATCACGTGCCTTGAGATCCCGGCTCAGGTCTCCTTCTGCAATCATCTTCATCGTGCCGATGACATATTTCTGGAGATCATTTGAGAACTTGTCCATCTCTTCAGCCATCTGGCCGATCTCGTCCTTCCGGTTGAGGCCGATACGTTCCCCAAGATGGCCCATATGGATCTCATGGATGTTTGCAGAGACTTTCCTGACAGGGGCGCTTATGCTCTCGGTCATCACAAATCCCAGCGCAGCGGATACGATGATACCCGCAATGCTCACAATAAGGATGGTCGTGTATGCCGATCCCGCAGCGCCTGCGGTGCCCATGCTGCTGAATCCCAGAATCGCGATAATGAGAAAAATTACCGTTAAGAGGAGATAGGATCCAAGAATCTTTCTCCCCAGTGGCATGTTGTCAATACTTTCCATTGGATCAAACCTGCTTGCTTTTTTTCCTTTGTTTTTTCGTACCTGCTGATATCAGATACCCTGTTATTTCGGCGGATCAGGGATCTTCTCCCATCACCTCCGCCGTTGTTTTACTTTTTCTTCTCCATGATACTCATAGCCTGGCGGATATCGATCCAGATGATGAGCTCGCTGACCTCGTTTTCCCTGTCCTTTGACCTTTTCTTGATGATACCGACAATGGCATCGTCTTCTTCGGCCCCGGCCGTTGAAGTCTTGTCGACATCGCTCTCCTCAAAGGTCGATACCGCGAGTACGTCGTCGACAAGGATCCCGGTCTTGACCCCGGTCAATTTCTCATCAAGGACGATGAAACGGCCCTCTTCATCTTTCCGGGAGGCGTCAATGGGGATATGGAGCCGGTCCTTGAGATCCACGATCGTGGTAATCTCGCCCCGGAGATCGATGATGCCCTTGATGCAGGAAGCCGTATTGGGCAGCTGGGTTATCGGTGTATACTCCACGACTTCGCGGACATCGAACAGGTCGATGGCGAAGTGCTCCCTGCCAAGGAGGAACTCCAGTACCTGGAATGTCTTTCCCGCTGTTTTTACGCTGGTGGTTCCTGATACCGGTGCCGCGGTGGCCGGGTTTTTCATGATCTGCTGACCTGCTGTTGTCATTCCTGAACCCTCTCCCTCTCCGGTTCACTTGAAACTGTTGATCTCTTTTTTGACGCTGTCGACGATGACGGTCACGTTTCCGATGACCTTGCTGATCTGCTCGATCGCGGCGGATGATTCCTCGCTTGCAGCTGCAGCGTCGGTGGATTCCTTTGCCGTGTTCTGCATCAGGCCATTGACCTCGTTGACGCTGGCGGTGATCTCTTCGACCGAGGCAGCCTGCTCCTGCGTTGCGGATGCAACATCCCCGACATTCCGCGATATCTGTTCAATGGAATCGGCGATCCGGGTGAAGCTCGCAACCGTGTTCTGGAGGGCAGCGCTCCCTTCCCTGACACCTGTCGTCGATGCAGATACCGCATCAACGGCACTGTTGGTCTGGGCCTGGAGTTTCTCGATCATGTCCGCGATCCGTTCTGCAGATGCACGGGACTCGACGGCGAGCGATTTCACCTCCGATGCCACAACCGCAAAGCCTCGTCCCGCGTCGCCGGCGCGGGCCGCTTCGATGGCTGCGTTGAGCGCCAGCAGGTTGGTCTGGTTGGCAAGATCCGTAATCAGGCTGACGATCTCGGAGATCTTGTCCATCTGGCCCTTGATATCGAGAATGATCTGGTTCACGTCGTTCGACGACTTCGTGATGCCCTGCATGCCGGTCTCGGTCTTCTTGGCAAGTTCCATCCCCTCGCGGCTGTAATCCGAGGTGTCGTGGACGATCTTGGCTGTCGACTCTGCCCGGGTCGCCACGTCCTGAATGGTGCGGGAGAGATCCTCCATGGCCTTCTGGACCTGCATCACCGATTCGAGGGATTTCTCCACATTGACGCTGACCGCGGTCGCGTTCTTCGCTACCTGCCCGGCACCGGCCGAGACCTCTTCCACATTGGCGTTGGCCTGTTCCGTGCCGTTCTGGATCTTGCCCATCTCACCGTTGATGAATGCGAGTGCGTCATCGATCCGCTTCTGTGCCTGCCGTGCGGCTTCACGGATATCCGTGAGGTCCGTGAAGAACTCCATCGCCCCGATCGCGTTGCCGCTCCCGTCAAGGATCGGCACGCCGGAATACGCGATATCGTGTTTCTTCCCGGTCCGGGGGGAGGCCACCGTCTCCGAGGATGCCATCCTGCCGGAGATCATGCACTGGCCGGAGGCACACTTCTGCGTGCGGCATTCGGGCGTTTTAAAGTGATCGTAACATTTGGATCCGAGCATCTCGGACGGGCTTGAGCCGGCCATGGCGGCCGAGGCCTTGTTGGCGTAGAGGATGGTGAAGTCCTTGCTGATGATGAATGCCGGGACAGGTATTGCATCCAGGTGCCCGACTACCGCGTTGATGGTGCTGTTGAGCCCCTGGATCATCGTTGCATATCCGCCCTCGAACTTCCCGGCATCGCCGCGTGCGGTCAGTTTACCCTCGACTGCTGCGGTACTGATGGAGTTGATCTCGTCGCTGAAACGCTGGATGTTATTGACGACCCCGGTAAATGCCTCCGAGACCTCGCCGATCTCGTCGCCGCCGCTCACCATCCGCTCGTTCTTGTCGATCTCCAGTGCCGCACCTGAAAAGTCACCGGCCATAACCTTCCGGCCAAGGATGACCAGATCTCCCATTCTCCGGGCAATGGAATTGCCAAAGCGCAGGGCAATGAACGAGCCGGCTCCGATGCTGAGCACGAGGATGATGACGATCATGTTGCGCAGGTTGTCAACCGGTCCGCTGAAGTCAGACGGGTCAACGCGGGCAACGATCAGCCAGTCGAGAGGTGCGAAGTACGTATAATACGCGACCGCATTCTTTCCCTGCCAGATATACGTAATGCGTTCGGTGCTGTCCGTTACCTTCCCCTTGTTGGCGATAATGGTCTTGATGAAGTCCTCGTCGCCGAGATTCTGTCCCTGAGAGGTCGGGTGGATGAGCAGGTCACCCTTGCTGTTCATGACATAGAGGTACCCGCTCTTCCCCAGTTTTGCGCCGAGGATTTCCTTCTTCAGCGGCCCGTAAACGTTGTCCTCGGGAACCCCGACAAAGAGGATACCGATGATCTCGTTGTTGGTATTCCGGATCGGATCGTAGGCTACGACATATTTCTTGCCAACGACATCGGCAGTCCCGTAGTAGGTCTGCCCTTTGGTGATGACAATGTCATACACGGCGCTGGAGATCTCGGTCCCGATCGCACGCTTGCCATCAGCACCAATGACGTTGGTTGAGACGCGGATGGCTTTGTCATTGACCTTCTGGAATACCGTAGCCTTGCTTCCCATGTCGCTCTCTATGGAATCAACGACCTGGAAATTATCGTTCACGATATGGCTGCCATACGCAATCTTGCCTCCGGTGATCGAGGGTGTTCCGTATGCAGTGAAACGGTTCCGCAACAGATTGAGGTCACCGTCAAGTTTGGTTTTTGACAGGTCGTAGGAGTTCGAGGTCATTGCCCTGACATCATTCACCTGAGTGTTCAGGGTCATGTCGAGCTGGTCGTTGATTGCGTTGCTGGCGGTAAAATATGCCACGGTCCCGATGATCAGGGTGGGGACGATGACAAGGATAAGGCAGATGATCAGGATCTTGGTCCCGATCTTCATGCGGTTGAATCTGTCTGTTATTTCACTCATGTTTTTTCCTCGTTGTGGTCTTCGGGATTGGGAGATCACCCTGCGGTGTCCGTGCAGTTATCCCTGGCCGATATCTGCCAGCAGATGGCGGATGTCGATCCAGATGATCAGCTCGTTCCTCTCCTGCTCTTTCTCCTTCAGTTTCTTCTTGATGATGCCGAGGATTGCTGCGTCCTCTTTTGCACCGGAAGCCGAAGTGGAGTCGATGTCTCCGTGCTCGAATGTTGATACGGCAAGCACATCATCAACAAGGATGCCGGTCTTGGCCCTGGTGAGTTTCTCGTCAAGGACGATGATCCGGCTGTTCTCGATGGGCTGGCTGGATTTCTCAACAATGTTGAGGCGTTCCTTGAGGTCGATGATTGTCGTGATCTCGCCCCTGAGGTCGATGATGCCCTTCATGTACGAAGGGGTGTTGGGGAGCTGGGTGATGGAGGTATATTCCACCACTTCCCGCACATCGAATAAATCGACTGCATAATGCTCCTTTCCCAGCAGGAACTCGACAACCTGGAGTTTTCCTCCCGTCCGGTTTCCGGCTTTTCCGGGCCCTGCCTGTTCCACCGGTACGACCGGAGCAGGTCCGGCCGGAGTGGTTGAATCGCCTTTTTCAGCTGTACTTTTTGTCATGGGTGTGCCCTCGGTGTCTCAGCACCTGAACCGCGAGACTTCCTTTGTCACTTTATCGACGATTGTGTTGACGTTGGCCACGACCTTGGTGATCTGGTCGATGGCTGCGCTCGACTCCTCGCTTGCAGCTGCCGCATCGGTTGCCTCCCGTGTGGTGTTCTGCATAAGGCCGCCCACTTCATTGACACTTGCCGTGACCTCCTCAACCGATGCCGCCTGCTCCTCTGCAGCAGCAGCTACATCACTCACGTTCTGGCTAATCTTGTCAATGGAGGTCACGATGTTGTTGAAGCTCGTGAGCGTCTCGTGGAGGGCAGCACTCCCTTCCTTGACGCCGGTGTTTGCAGCCGAGACGGCATCGACGGCGCTCAGGGTCTGCTTCTGGAGGTTATCGATCATCTCCGATATCCGCTCGGCTGATGCGCGTGATTCGACCGCGAGCGACTTGACTTCGGTTGCCACTACCGCAAACCCGCGACCGGCATCGCCGGCACGGGCTGCTTCGATTGCCGCGTTGAGCGCGAGCAGGTTTGTCTGGTTGGCAAGGTCAGTGATGAGGTTGACGATCTCGCTGATCTTATCCATCTGCCCCTTGATCTCGAGGATGATCTGGTTGACATCATTCGAGGACTTGGTGATACCCTGCATACCCTGCTCGGTCTTGCGGGCAAGCTCCATGCCTTCCCTGCTGTAGTTGGTCGTGTCCTGCACGATCTTTGCCACGAGCTCTGACTTGGTGGCAACATCCTGGATGGTGCGGGAGAGATCTTCCATGGCTTTCTGCACCTGTTCAACACCCTGCGTTGCCTTCTCGGCATTCACGGATACGCCGCTTGCGTTCTTTGCCACCTGCGCTGACCCGGCCGAGACCTCTTCGACGCTTGCATTCGCTTCTTCCGCGCTTGCCGCAAGGTCACCAACCTGCTGGTTGATTGCGGTGAGAGCTTTGGAGACCTGGATGCCGACATTGTTGAGGGCCTCCTTGAACTTAACGAAATCACCCTGGACGTTCAGTTTCTCATCAACGCGGGCGGTGAAGTTACCCTGCGCATATTCGTTGGATACCCGCATCGCTTCGTTGACTGGCGCTACAACCCCGTCAAGGGTCTGGTTGATGCCGGTGATGACATCCTTGTACCCGCCCTTGAACTTGTCCGTATTGCCCCGGGTCGAGAGCTGGCCGGCAACCGCTGCCTTCGAGAGCATGTTCGCTTCAGCAACAAGGGCTTTGATCGAGTCGATTGTTTTCTGGAGTGCTGGGACGACCTCATCCTGCGCATCGGCTGCTTTCAGCGTGGAGGACAGGTCACCTTCAGCGATCTTCTGCATGGTTCCAAGGACCCATTTCTGCTGGCCCGATGCATAGGAATCCATGGTTCGCGCCATGTCGCCGATCTCATCTTTCCTGTCGAGTTTCAGCCGGACACTCAGGTGACCTTTCTTGAGCTCGTTGAGGTTGTTTGCGACCTGGGCGATCGGGCCTGTGATGCTCTTGGACAGGTATAATGCAATCCCAAGTCCGACGATAACGGCAACAACGGTTGCTACGATCATCATCATCGACGCCGATGCAGCTGCGGCCGTGGTTGCCTTGTCCAGATTGTCGGCAGTAGTGAAGGAACTGGAGACCAGCGTTTTCACCGCAGCAAGACAGTTCGTTCGGGCGACCACTGCAGGACTGCCCGCGGCAAGACCTGCATCTATCGCAGCCTGGTTCCCGGCATCTGCGTCTGTCTGGAGTTTTTTATAGCCCACCTGCATGTCGGCCCATGCCTTGTCAAACTGATC
>Ga0302253_1000661_pt1 | contig 26257 bp, 19 predicted proteins | sample AAG_RA_Trp_MG_FD_193537 | JGI IMG/M metagenome (GOLD analysis project Ga0302253, IMG submission 193537) | Enriched activated sludge microbial communities from anaerobic digester in WTTP, New Holstein, Wisconsin, United States - AAG_RA_Trp | ecosystem: Engineered > Bioreactor > Anaerobic >...
TTTTTCTGGTCCAATTATCCCCAATGGCAATGATTGCTCCGTAGATTTGTTGTTTTTTAACGATTTGGGGAATGTTCCGGTCTTTGCCGATGATTTTGTATCCCAAGATGGTTTCTCCTGTTTTTTTATTGTTATCGATTAATCCGGTAATTAAGAATTTTTTTTCTTTTTCAATGATGTCTATGATTACTTTTGCGTGACCGGATGCTCCGATAATAATAATTTTTTTATTTACCATTGGTTTTAAAAAAATCATTGATTGTTTTGCAGATATTTTCTATTTCTATAGCGCCAAGTTCAGGATAACTTGGCAGGTTGATTCCTCTCCGTCCAAGGTTTTCGGCGATGGGATGTTTTTGGAATTTTCGAGAGTACATTGGCATTGTGTGCGCAGGGTAGAACAGAGGGCGTGTTTCGATCCCTTTTTCATAGAGGAATTTCCTTAATGGTTCACGCTGTTGTGGCTGACTTACTAAAATGGAAACCATCCAGTACGAGTTGTATGTTTTTGGCTCTTCTGGCTGGATGGTGACGGGGATATTGCTGAGCAGTTTTTTGTAGGTTTCGGCGATGGTTCTTTTTTGGACAATGAACTTCTCTATTTGTTCCAACTGGGCACAACCGATAGCGGCACAAATGTTGGTCATCCGATAATTATAGCCAATGGTGTCGTGCCAATATTCCCTATCCAAGGCCAATCCCTGTCCCTTAAAGTGGACTGCGCGGTTATAGAGCGTTTTATCATTAGTTACAACCATTCCCCCTTCTCCGGTTGTTATGGTTTTGTTGCCAAAAAAACTGAAGGCGGCAATGTCTCCAAAGGTGCCAACATGCTTTCCGTTATATTTTGTGCCTATTGCTTCAGCACAATCTTCAACCAGAAAGAGGCGGTTTTTTTTTGCTATTTCCTGTAGCTTTTTCAGGTCGCAGGGATGTCCGTACAAGTGCACTGCCATAATCGCTTTTGTTTTGGGAGTGATTTTTTTTTGAACATCGTCAGGATCCATTTGCCAGGTTGATTCTACGGAATCAACAAAAACCGGTGTCGCCCCGGTGTATGAGATAGCGTTGACGGAAGCGATGTAGGTAAGTGTAGGGACGATGACTTCGTCTCCGGGGCCGATGCCGAGAGTGAGCAAGGCTAGATGAAGGGCGATAGTCCCGTTGCAGACAGCGGTAGCGTGTTTACTGCCAATGTATTTAGCGAAATTTTCTTCAAACATGGGGATGTATTTGCCTTTTGAAGAAATCCATGTGGAATCAAGGCAATCATTAACGTATTTTTTTTCGTTACCTTTTAGTGATGGCTGGTATATTGGTATTTTTTTCATATAATTTCAATTAATCTAACATGTTTCGTTTTTTTTGATTACGGTAAAATTATAATGAAATTTTCCGGAAAGCCAGTTCATTAATTTGTTGTTTGTGAGAAAATTTGTTCCCAAACAGCGGTTTAAGGTGAATATGGGTAGAATCAGGTATACTACCACCGGAATTTTGAATATTCCGGATGGGGCAAGAATATTTATGTGCATGTCATAGGTTTTTGTCGTTCCAGCATTTTCCTTTAGCGTTAATTCAAGCCGGTTGGTGTTATATTTGAAGAAAAGGTAAATTGTGAAATATATAAATCCTTTGGCGGCAAAATCTTTTTCAAAAAGGGGTATCATCTGTGGCAGACCCCTGGCTAAAGCTTTTGTTGTTGAAATTGTTCTGGAAATATTTTTATGGGTGGAAATGCTTACTCGGCTGGGCCGCCAGGTTTGTTCAATCCAGCGGTTTGCGGGATGTAAAACAGCGATCCCTGTATCTGCCCATATTTTAAAACCTTTTATTCCGGCCTCTTGGCAGATTCCTACCAATAGTCCATTTTGATGGCAGTCGCTTTTGTTTTTATATTCGAATGGTCCATGGTCTTTGAAAATAATGCCGGAGTCTAATACTGATCTTTTAAAAAGTACGCAGCTGCCAACACTTTGCATTTCAATGAGCGTGAACGGTTTGAATTTTTTGTGGAAAGGTGGTTGGCATGACCATGATTTCCCTTTTTTATCGCGAAAAGCCCATTGGTCGTAAAAACTCCCTCCCAGATAAATGATTGGAGCAACAACATCTACATTGTCGGAAAGGAGTTTGGAAATTGTTTCTGGAGGAAAATATAAATCAGGTTCCATCCATAGGATGTACTGGTGTGCTGATTTGGCAGGTATCATTTTAAGGCATTGGTTAGCTGCAAATGCCCATGCCGCAGTGCGGTTTGCAAATGGTTCCCCGTTTTTTTCTTCTTGTTTTATGGAAATGCGGGAATCTTCTTTTGCCCAATTTTCAAGAAATTCTTTTGTCCCGTCGGTACTTTTGCCGTCAACAATATACAGATGCCAGGTTTGTGATCCGGTAAGTTGGAGCTGTTCAAGTTGCCTGCGGTATACAGGCAGGTATGCCATACCATTGCGTACCAGCGAGCAGATGGCTATTAATTGATTGGGCATGTGGAATTTTAGGATGCCTGATATTGGCGAAAGTAATATACATAATTTAATTAAATTTTTGCAATAAAGGAATGATGATAGTAAAGTGGATTTTACATTAGTAATATTTAATTTTTATGGCAAAATCAGCTTTAATTACGGGGGTTTTGGGGCAGGATGGTCCCTACCTGGCCAAATTTTTGCTGGAAAAGGGTTATAAGGTTTATGGTTTGATCAGGCGTTATTCTAATCCCAATTATAGTAATTTGGATTATCTTGGTATTACTGACCAGGTTGAATATGTTACGGGTGATATGATTGATGAAGGGTCTTTGTTGAATGTGGTAAGGCTGATCAGGCCAGATGAGGTTTATAATTTGGCGGCACAATCATTTGTGGGATCTTCGTGGGAGCTTTCAAAGCTTACAACAGAAGTTAATTCTTTGGGTACACTTTATCTTTTGAATGCGATAAAGCATTATGTCCCGATGGCCAAATTTTATCAGGCTTCAACAAGTGAAATGTTTGGGAATAGTAATGATGGGGGTTTTCAAACTGAAGAGACTTATTTCCATCCGCGGAGCCCATATGCGATTAGCAAACTGTATGCTTATTGGATGACCAATAATTTTAAGGAAAGCTACGGGATGTTCTGTTGTAACGGAATCTTGTTTAACCATGAATCTCCGATTAGGGGAATTGAATTTGTAACAAGGAAGATTGCCTTGGGGGTGGCAAAAATTAAACTTGGCATTGAAGAATCTATACATCTGGGAAATCTTGATAGCAGAAGGGATTGGGGTTTTGCCGGTGATTATGTGAAAGCAATGTGGCTGATGCTGCAACTGGATCAAGCTGATAATTATATAATTTCTACAGGTGAAAACCATTCAGTAGGGGATTTTTGCGAAGTTGCGTTTAGACACGCTGGTATCGATGATTGGCAAAAGCATGTAAAAATTGACCCGGCTTTTAAGCGCCCGGCTGAGTTATATAACCTTCAGGGAAAATCAGACAAGGCTAGAAAAATTCTCGGCTGGAAACCGGAAGTCGGTTTTGAAGACCTGGTTAAGATGATGGTAGATGCTGATCTTAAAAGGCTACAGCAGTCAGGGAAGGTCGTTTAGTTCATAGTAAGTTTCAAGAACTTTGCGCGCACATTCTTGCCAGGTAAATTTTTTGACGTGATGTAATCCCTTTTCAATCATGTGTTTTTGAATTCCTTTGTTTCTGGTTATTTTGATGACGTTAGCGCATAATTCGTCTTTGTTCCGGGGATCTATAAAAATTCCGGCATTTCCGGCAGCTTCGGGAAGGCTGGAGTTATTTCCGGCAATTACAGGCGTTCCGCAAGCCATGGCTTCAATAATGGGTAGTCCAAAACCTTCATACAGTGAAGGGTAAATAAAGATATCGGCAAGGTTATATAGTAGAACCAAATCTTCATCCGGTACTTTTTCCAGCAAATGTACAACATTTTCTAGTTTCAGTTTACTTATGTATTCTTTAATATTGTTTTTGTTGTTGGCTTTGTAGCCGGTAATAATGACCTCCATGTTGGGGATGGTTTTGCGGATTTGCGGCAGGGTGTCGATAATTATTTCAAGATTTTTTCTGGGAATGCCAAGCCCACTTGCTCCCATTAGGTAAAGCTTTTTGGGATTGAGTTTATATTTTGAATAAATATGATGGGGAACATCTTTGATTTTAAAGTTATCGCTAAGTCCAAGATATGTGGTTTTGATGATTTCTGGAGGAATGTCCAGGTATTTAACCAGGTCTTTTTTTGTATGTTCGGATATGGTAAGTACTCGAGTCGCTTTTTTAAGTCCGGCGACGCAGTTTTGGTAGAAAAAACGATAGTAATTATTATTGTCTTGTGAAAAGGCTATAGGGATTATATCCAGTACAGTGACAACACTTTTGGAAACAGGAATTAATCGTAATATGGATGATTCTTCTTCAAAAAAAATGTGAGATATAGCAGTTTTATCGATATTTTTTTTTGCAGTAATAGCGTTATTGAAATGGTACGCAATATTAGGCAAACTTTGCATAAAGGGAATGTTCAACCGGAATGGTTTGTATAAATGTATGTAGTTGGGGATTACCGATTCTTCCAGGGAATTCCAAAACTGGCTGTTATAAAAACGTCTTTCTCCGCAAGGGACCTTATTATCCATGTAAATTTCAGTTTTGTGGCCGATTAGATAGTTTACTTTTATTTTTTTATGTTCATTCATGCAGCTGTGATTTGGGAATAAATATTAATATTTTGTTTAGCTATGTTGTCCCATTTTTTTGTTTTGAGAAAAATTTTTAGATTGGATATTTCCATTGGTTCGACAAGTTTTTTTTTGATTGCTCTGAGGAGTTCGTCAGGGCTGCATGAAGAAATTACTTCGCCAGCATGATTTTCCGTTATTTCCCTGGAGGAGCCGGCGCATGATGTAGTAATAACTGGTGTTCCACAGGCAAGTGCTTCCAAAAGAACCATTCCATAGCCTTCGGAGGATGAATTTGATGGTAGCGTAAAAAGGTTGGCGGCTTTGTAGTAGAGGGGAAGTTTTTGCTGACTAACGTTGCCGAGAAAGTTGATGTTATAGGCTTTAAGGTCGGTCGCGGTTTGCTGGTACTTTGATTTTTGGTTGCCGTCACCGATAAGCAGGTAGTTTATTTCTGGGCTTTGTGCTGCGCATTTTAGGAGTTCGGGGATGCCTTTGTAATAATGGCTGGTATCCATCTGGCCCACAAACAGGACATATTTTTTATAAGGATCGAGGTTTAGTTTTTGGCGGGCCGATGTGCAGGTGTCGGTATTTTTGAAAAATACGTTATCGATGCCTAGGGGAATTATGGTGGTGTTTTTTGGGGGATAGAATTTTGATACGGCATCGAGGGTTTTTTGCGTTGTTACAATGATTTTTGAGAATAGCTGTTTGTAGAGGCGTTGTTCAATGATGGCTAAAAATTTTTTTAAAAAACCGGAAGGATTTACAGGCGCATGGTAGGTGCTGATGACGGGAATGTGCTTGTTTTTGCTATTGGTTGGGTGTGCTTTGCGGGAATAGTGTGCAAAGACGGTGGCGTACGGGTGTGGGCTTTGTACATGGATTATGTCTGGTTGGAGCTGTGTTATAGTATTTACTACCGCTTTTTTTTGAGGCACTATGTAGCCGAAAAATTTTCTGGAATTGATATGGAGAACGGAGGGATCGGAAGAGTTCGTCTTGGGCTTGGAAGTGAGAATGAATACTTTATGTCCCTGTTTGTTAAATTCATGCGCGAGAGAGGTGACATATTTTTCTGTTCCGCCGATGGACGGATACCAGTGATGGATGAGGGCTATTTTCATTTTTTGATTAGATGGACGTCTTTAATAGCTAATTGTAATTTCGGGATCTTTGCTTGTGCCAATTCGGGCCCAGATCATGTGGTCACGTTTTTTTATGTAGTAGTCATAGCGGCCTAGGATTTTGCTCCAGGTTTCGAGGAGCGTCATGCCAACCAGCCAAAGGTTATGTTTGAGGCTGCGGCGGAGGTGTTTCCAATCCATGTTAAAGCGGCTTAGCGTTAGCCAAAGCACGGTCCGTTTGCTGGTGGTGGAGGGTTTGTGGCCAAAGTGGCGGCGCAGCCAGTAGTGGCCGGCGCTTATACGGCGACGTTGGGCGATGAAATCGTTAATTGTGGTGGGACCCTTGTTGTAGACAATGGCATCGGGTACGTACGTTACAAGTAGTCCGCTGGCGACAATGGCGGCTTCGATGCTTGCTTCATCAACTGCGCTTTGGGTTGGAATTTGGGTGATGATAGGGGTTGGGTGCATGCTGGGGATGGCACTTATGCCACGTACGGAATTCATACCAGGTATGGTAGCCGGGACAGGATGTTCCTTCGGCATGGCCCTGCGGAAGGCGATAAGTTCACCACATTTGGGGTTTTTTAGGGAGATTTCATGATGCATTTGCCACATGGTTTGTACGCAGAATCCGATGAAGGTGCTTGGGTTGTTGGTGGGGACGGGGTGGGCTCCAGTGAGGCCGACTTGCCGTTGTGGGTCCAAAAACGGCTCGCAGAGTTTTTCTACAGTGTCGGGCGCTGGAATGGTATCGGCGCTTTCGAGGATCAGGACATCTTCTTTGGCTTCCTGTATAAACAGGTTTACAGCGGAGGATTTGCCGGTCCGTTCCGTTTGAATAATAAGGCGGAGGACGGGAAGGTTTTTCCATTCGCTCATTATTTTTTCAACTTTCTTGACCGTGCCATCGGTGCAGCCTGAAGCTATCACAATGATTTCAGTGATGTGGATTTGCCCTAAAACCTGTTTGCCTAGCGCGTTAAGGAGTTTTGCGATGTTTTGCTCCTCGTTGTAGGCGGGGATTCCTATGCTGACTTTGAGGTGGTTGGCGTGCGGATGATTTGCCGTTTGGAGAGGCGTGTGTCCCGGTTTTGCGCTGTTGTCGTTTTTCATTGGCCCAGGTCCAGATTAATAAGGCGAGGCTTATTATAAACAGTCCAAGGGAAATCCAAAAGTAATATGTCTTGAAGTTTGAGCCATCCTGTTTGATGGTGAAGGCAGGGAGGCTGGATTTTGCTATTGGCTGGGGGGTCTGGGTTACTTTGATCTGGACATGGATGATGAGGCGGCTGGCGATGGTGATGCCGGGATTGTTGATGTCCTGTTTGGTTTTTTCCATGGCAATACCGGCCTGATAATCGCCAACGGGGGTGTTGGAAGGAACCTGGACGGTGAATTTTTGAAGACTGGCTTCCTGTCCCTGAAGTGCTATTTGGGGGTTTTCGAATTTGATCCAATCGGCAGGGCCACTGCCCATTTCGGCGCGGGTTTTGTAGGCAATGGTTCCTTCGTTGGAAGTGGTGGTGTTGGTTGCGTATAAAAGAAAATTCTGGGCTTTGCCGGAGAGATTTTTGACGGCTACGTAATCATCGATCTGCTGCCCTGGTTTAATTTCGTAAGCAAATTTGTAACGGTTTTTGACCGTGGGATAAGCGGGGACGATGGTGAATCCTTCGTTATCGGATGGTAACTGGAGGGTCTGTGAAGTGGCTGAAGATGACGCTTCCTGGCTTTCTGCCGTTAATCCTGCCTGAGCAGATGCTGTTGGTACAGAAAAAGTACTAACCATTGGAAAAAGGATGGACGTGGTAACTGCGGCAATGGCAATCAATGAATATGGCCATAAAATTCTGGCCATCCCGGTGGTGGATTTGGCTTTTGACATGCTGTTTTCTAAAGTTATTTGTTTTTTTTGGGCAGAAGGATTTTCTGGCCTGGTTTAAGTATGTATGGCGCTTTTATTTTATTGATATGCGCCAATTTTTTCCAGCCAATGTGTGAAGTTTTTGCCAGGTCGGTAAGAGTATCATCCTCTTTGATGGTATAGGTTTTGCTGTTTTTGATAAGATCCTGGAGCATTAAATACCGTATGGAAAAGAAAAGCGCGCTTCCAAGGATGAGCAGGGCAAGGGTAACAAGACTTAGGCCGATAGGTGATCCCAGCTTGATGGGGATGTAGAATTTGAGTTCATGGATTTCGGTGCGGGTGTCGGTGAGTTTGTTGGTAGTGATGTCGTATTTTGAAAAGGTTGAGGTTGCCGTGGCTGTGTAGAAGCCAAAATCGGGGGCGTTATCCCAGCGGACAGGGATGATGGCATCGCTTTTCTGAAGCAGAGTTACAGTGGGCGGGTCGATGACAAGAGTGTCTTTTTCCAGTTTGAATTTGCTGTTTGGTCCGGGTTCCGGGAGGGATGGAAATCCTTTTATTTCGATTTTATGCTGGACCCTGATGATGGTGTTGCCCAGATTTTTATATTCGACGCGGAAGGTAGGGTAAGTCCCTTTTTGTTGTAATACCGAGAAATCCGGCCACTCGTATTTGTAGGTGACGGTGCCTGGAATTTTTACAAAAATTTTAACAACAAAGCGTGAGGTGATGGTTACATTATTGGTTGGAACAGTTGCCGTTTTGGGGAGTTGCAGAGTTCCTCCGTCGCCGTCGGAAATGATGTCTTTATATTGTTTGGAACCAGGCAGATTACCACCTGTTTCAGCAGCAATTCCTCCGCTATAGGTGCCCGGGGTGGCGTCTTTGGGGATGTTTATTTTAAAGTCGACCTGTTTTTTTTCACGCGGGCCGACTGTTACAACGGGTTGGGAGATGGTGATCCATTTTCCCAGATGTTGCTGTTTATTAAAGCGTGTAGTTAAAGCATAAGTTCCCTGGTCGCTTTGGGTGCCATCGGCGCCGTAGAGGCTAATGGTTACAGGTGTATTATCAAAATTTTCAATAAGAATAGTTCCGCTTTTTTCCGCGCCCGGTTTTATTTCGTAGGTGAACTGGTGCTCGATGGGAGGGGCGGGGATGACGCTATAGCCGGCGAGTGCCGTGGGCAGACAAAAAGAGAATGCACTTAGGACAAGTACAAAAAAAGAGAGGAGACGTGTGACCGGGATGGCAGTGTTGGCGGGTAATTTGTTCATTTCTGGGAGCAGAGGTTAGGAGCAGTTGTCGGTGTTGTCACTTAATGTGAAGGTCATGATGGTGGAGTAGGCTCCCGGCGGGGTGTAGGGAGGGACGGCGAGGTTATAGGCAACCCCGGTCTGGATTTTGCCGTTTCGGCCGTTGTTGGCAGGCAGGCAACCATCCATGATGTTGACGGTGTTATTAAGGGTGTTTGAAGAAACAGTATTGCGGCAGGCGGGGTTGGTGAAGGTGGCCAGATCGCTAAAGGAGTTGCAGCCCAGAGTTTCATCAAAATTGATGCCGAGCGGCGCGATGATGTTCTGGTCGCCCTGGTATCCGGCCAGATAGATGAGGCCGTTTTTTGTGGCTACTGGCTGCGGGTCTGATGGGATTGGCGTTACGCGGTCAGTTGTAACAAGGCGTAGTCCGCTGACCGGAATGTTGGGGTTGTCGCCGTTGCTTTGGATAGTGAAGTTGCCGCTGACTGAAGCCTGGAGCAAAATGCCTCCGGCTCCGCGGGTGTCGGATATAATAAGTGCGCGTGGGGTCTCCAGCTGCTGTGATCCTGTGTCGCTAAACAGGTTTGCTTCGCTTGTGGAGGTGCTGGCTTCGGAAAAAGAGAAAGAGTCTGGTATTTTGTTAAAAGAGAGAAAAGGGAAGCGTGTTACCTGCAGAGTGGATCCGATTCCGCCTTGCGGTAAAATGTCTTCTTCACGCAACGGGGTTGATTGGCTGCTGGCAAAAAACGGCATCCAGACAAGGTTGAGGAGTAATGCTGCCAGACTTGCCAGAAATATTATTTGTATTTTTTTATTTTGCATGTTGTTTATATATCGGCACAGGCTTTTTCGACTCCACCCGTGCGGTAGCAGGTTAGGGTAAAGGTTAGTGTTCCTTTATAGCTATCAGGGGTGTTGGGCTGGGCGGGGATGGGGAGTGATGTGAATTTGGGACTGTGGGAATCTGAAGGAAGAATGGCTCGCAGTCCGAGTCCGACGGAATAGGCGCCGATGCGTCCACTGTAAGTGAGAGGGTTGTCTTTTGGGCCATAGTCATCAATGGCGCTTAGGATGATATTTCCATTCACAGGATCGTAGGGTGTGAGTTCGTAAAGAGATTCACAGTTGTCCAGGATGGCTGATGGACTTTTATCTGTTGATGTCTTCCAGGCTGAACAGAAGTGGGGTGCTTCAACACCATGTGAATTATACTGGTCGGAGGTGTTGGCATCAACTTTCATGTCTAAGTTATTGGCAAAAGTGGCGATGTAAAAGTTGTCATTTGGAATAGTATATTGGGTTCCGTCTCTGGTTAGTGTGAAGTCGTCAATTTGCAGTACTGATTTAAAACCACTCGGGCCGTCGGGATTATTGTTTTGATCATGGACTATATATCCCTTGCCATATTCGGGGCTTTCTTTGTTGGTGTTTCCTTCAATGCCAGGGCGAAGAATTTTATCTATTTTTACTTCCTGGGTGAACGGGTTTGGAATAAAGGCCGGTTCAAAAGTGAAACTATCAGGGACTTCCTGAGTAATCATTCCCTGGTTCAGTTGCAGAGTGGATATTTGCAGGGGGCCGAGAGCTGACGTAATAAAGGGCATAAAAGTGATGCCCAATAAGCTTACCGAAAACAGGATGAGGCTAACCTTTTTTAGCATGAGGCTTCTTGTTGTGAAGTTTACTGAAAAGCAAATAGCCCATCACAATAACAAAGAAGCTGGCTGAAATCCAAAAGTAGGGGGACATGACTGTATAGGTTTTCTTGGCAATGGGCTGGGGATCGTTGGTTACTTTTATTTCGACCGGCGACATAACTCGTAGAGCGGTATTGACATTGGCGCTACCGATTTTGTTGGTATTCAGATAGACTTTTTCGGCTGCGATGCCGCCTTTATATGTGCCAAGGGGCGTGTTGGCGGGGATGCTTATGGTGAAAGGGATTACCTTGTTCTCTTTTGGGAAAAGGGTGTCTTCTTCATGGTTGAAGGTAAGCCACTTGCCAACCTCTTTCATGCTTTTATCTTTGGTAAGATAGGCTATGTTTTTGCTGTCATTGGTGGTCGTGCCGTCTACGCCATAGAGAGAGATTTTATTATCCGTGTCGGAAGCGTTTAGCAGAACCAGCTTATCGGTGACGGTGTCGCCAGGTTTCATTTCATATCTGAAAACTGACGGATATTCGGCGTTTGGTTCATACGGATAAACCTGATAATCCGTGGAAAGGGCGTACGCTACAGAAGAGTTTAACAGGTATAGGCAGAACAGTATGGCAAGATTTTTTTTGATCATTTCTTTTTAGTGGGTAAAAGTAATTTTTGTCCGGCAGATAATGTGTATGGTGCTTTAATCTTGTTTAATTTGGCAACCAGCTTCCAGTTGAGACCGTTTTTCTGGCTGATGCCGGTGATGGTGTCGCCGTCTTTGACGGTGTATTGCACGGATCTTTTTTTAGCGCTGCAAAGGCGGATGTATTTGTATAAAAGCAGTGCGATTAAAAGAATAAGCACAAAGACTATAATGCTGATATGGAGCCAGGGGATAACCGAGAAGCTTAATTCTTTGATTTCTGAATTGATGGTATTTTCCTTGCCTGTAAAAATGTCTTTTTCAAAATAACTAAGGTTGGCTTTAACTGTGTAAAGACCAAGATATGGTTTTTTATCCCAAAAGATAGGGAAGTTGGCAGACTCTCCTTTATATAAGATTAATGACCTTTCGGGGATTTCGTCAGTGGTACCATCCCAGTTTTCAATCTTGAGGGATATTTTGGTGGTAGTGGCAACGTTTCCATCGTTCTGTACATTTAAGATAAAAGAATGGTTGTTGTTTCTTAGTTCGTGGGTGAAATTCTTGAGTTTAATATCGTAGATTTTTTTGCCGGGGACTTCAATATAAACCGGCAGGATAACGCGTGTTTTAACAACGGCTCCGGTTTGGCCCTGTCCAACAGAGCTGGCTTGGGATTCGGCATTTTCCACGGCAATGGCGCCTGTATATACGCCAGGCGGAATATCTGCGGGCATTTTAACGATGTAATTGACGACCTGTTCTTTTTTTGGTTCCAGCGTAAGGTTGGTGGTTTCGACGGTTGTCCATTTACCGATGGTTTTTTGTTCCTTGTCGATGGTGAGCGCGGCAAAGCTGCCTGCATCGGTTTTGGCCCCGTCAACGGCGTAGATTTTTAAGGTAATTGGTTTAATCGCGGCGCTTTGGATGGTTACAGAACCTTTTACGGTTTCACCACCTTTGGCTGAAAAAGTGTTTTTTTGATCCTTGCTGTTATAAACCGCGTATTGCGCCGAGGCGGTTGAGTTTAAAACCGGAATGATTCCCGAAAAAAGGATAAGAGATATGACCAGCAGTTTTTTAATGTTTTTCATTTTTGTGTGAGTAAAAATATTAGTACTTAATAACAGTATACCCTATTTTAGGTAATATTGCGAGTGGGACTTAAAAAAAACCACTCTTTTTTAGAGAGTGGTTTTTTAAGTGTTTTTTAGGATTCAGTCCGTCATTATGGAACGATGGCTGGATTGAATGTATAGGTAATGGTGCTTGTATACTGTCCGGCAGGTGTGTTACCAGGAACGGCCAGTCTGAAAGCTGTACCAACTCCCCAGAAACCAGGTGTATAGTCAGCTTCTGAGTGGTTTTGCAGGATGATACCACCTGTTCCATCAAGGTCGATACCAGCTGAATCAAAGCTTGCTGTGGCAATTGTTGAATCGTCGTAGTTGGCAAGAGTAGCAGGAACTTCGATACCTGTTTCAGATGGGGCAACAGCTTTTAAGTACTGTGTGGATAAACCTGCTTCCCAAGGAATAGTTGCGTCTTTGCTGCCGTTACCATCGGTATCGTAATTTCCCCAACCTGTTACGTTACCGGTTGTAGCCAATTTAAGACCTGCGGCAGGGATTGTACCATTTGGTCCGGTAAAATCTGTGGCTGAAACGGTGATGTCCCAGTTTGTTTTTGTTTCGCAATCGAGTGTATTGTCTTCAACGTAGACAAAGGAGTTTACAGGAAGTTCTGAGGTTCCATCGTTCTGGTAGGAGTGTTGATTCATGGCGCCAATTTTTTCACCGAAAGTGTACTGTACACCAGTACTGACTGAAATCTCATTAAAGCTGAAGTTGATATCCTGGCCGCCACCCTGGACATTTCCATCATCAAAGATATGCATATATCTCTGACCGCAGTTTACCTGCTGGGTACCACCTTGTTGTGATTGTCCGAAGGCCAGGCCCGGGACGAGAAGGTTTGCTACGACAGCCACTGTGGCTACGATAGCGAGTAAGTTTTGTTTTTTCATTTTAATGAAAAATTATGAAATAAGGTTTATATATATTTTATATGTTTTATTTGTTTTTCTTGGTTACATAGGGGCGTGTTAGTGGTAGTTGGTTTTGACTTCATTGTATTATCTCACAACATTGGTGGCTGAGTCAAGGGTGGATGTTGAAATTCGTTAAGGTTTTAGGTTGAAGGGATAAGATCGTAGTAAATAGTGGTTGTATAAGTGCCGGCTGATGTGTTGGGGTTTACTTGCAAAGCGTAGGCGACACCAGTACCAACTTCGCCAATCAGGTTGTCGTTAGTTCCTGCTCCGGTGGCGTTATTGATGATGGTTTGGGCACTGGTAAGGCCGGCTCCTTTACTTAAGAAGGTGCTCCAGTCGGTGAGGGAATCAGTGGTAGTTGCGGTGTTAAATGGCATGGTAACGTTGTTTGAAGTTAAGACGGAGTTACCCCAGAAGTTATTGTTTTGGCCTTCGGTGCCATACTCTGTCCAGTCGATTGAGCCCCAAGTGTTTACATTTGGCGTGGTGACAACCCGCAGGTTGTCTTTAGGAATGGTGTTTGTGCCGCTGGAGAAGTCGTTTGCGGAAACGTTGACGATGAATCCTTCATCACTGCCATTGGTGGCACAACCAGTGTCTGTTCCAATAGAACGGGTGTCACTGACGTAAATGAAGGCGTTAACTGGCAGTTGTTCAGTGCTGTTCTGGTAGTTAACAGCAGGATCACCAATAGTGGTTCCATAGGTGTACTGGGTTCCCGTACTGCTGGAGGCGGTGTTGAAACTGAAGTTTGGATTCGGGTTTACATTGAGAGTTATGTTGCCGCAGCCGATTTGCTGGGAGGCGCATTGTTCAGTGCCGCCAGCTCCGCATCCTCCGCCGGAAGAGGTGTAGGTAAACATGTCGGTGACGATTGCCCATGTGCTGTTGCTGTTTATGATGATGACGTCAACAGGGCCGGCGGCGTGAGCCGCGGTGGTGGCATTAATTGATGTTAAACCGTTGACGATGGTGACTTGCGCTTCGTTTTGACCGAAGTAAATGGTGGCTCCCTGGTCAAAGTTGGTGCCGGTGATTTCTGTGTTGGTGTCTCCAAGGATGCTTCCGCTACCTGGAGTGATTCCGGTGATGGTTGGTGAATCAAGGTGTGAATAAACGTCATAGGTGTAGCCGTCGGTAAGTACTCCGGGGTCTCCGGTGGTGTTTTGGACGGATACATCAACTGTTCCAACGCTGCCGATAGGTGTTGTGGCAAGGATGGTTGTGCTGTTTACAACGTAGGTGAAGTCGGCTGCATTTGCGCCGAAGTAAGCGGTTGCGCCGGTGCCAAAGTTGGTACCGGTGATGGTTACATGTTCACCACCGTTGATGCTGCCGAAGTTTTGTATAACGCTGGTGACAGTGACAGGCAATACTTCACTATAAGTGATGAAGTCGGTGAAGTGCAGGGTGTAGACGTAAAGGTCGGAACCGTTGACAATGGAACATGCACCGGTGGTTGGAGCAACCGTATTGATTTGCGCCGCGGTTGGGTTGGAATTGGGACATGTTGCAGTAATTTTTGTTCCTGCTAATCCGTTCACGTATGCTACGGAGTTGGCGCTTTCATTGGGGAAGTTTATGATGGCAGGCTGATCGAAACTCATGGATTCACTGCTACCGATGGAGATGTAAGATGCCACTTCGACTGTTCCTCCGGTGGAGAGTGATCCGAGTACTTTAGCCGGTACAGTTCCGGTATCTTTTTGTACTGGAGGTAATAGATTGTTGTCCCATCTGGTGCTGGTTGTAATGGTTGTACATTGGGGGATAAGCACATTAACTGGTTTTACAGGGTCGTCGTAACTCATAACGATTCTTGGTATCTTGGCGTTTTTAAATCCGGATTCTGTGGCAACAAGGGAACCAAGTCCTATTCTGGGGTTGGTTGCGGCCGGATTGATGGTGATGTTTTTAGCTTTAATGAAAGATGTAACTTCGACTTCTGGTGATACATCAGTTAAAGTTTCGTTGTCAGTGCCGTCAGGAGAGGGAGGACAAGTTCCACCCGAGGCTGATGGGGTTGCGCTGGCTTCAACGGAGTTTGCGCTTTCTTCGACGCCGCCCAGGGTGGTTACAACGTAATAATAAGTTGTTCCGCTGCTGACGGTGTCGTCAACAAGTGAGAGGCTTGATATGTTGCTGCCCGCGATGAGCAGTGTATAACCGCTGCCGCTGGTGGTTGAACGATAGACATTGTAACCGGTGGCGGTGTCAATTTTGGACCAGTTGAGTGTGACGCTGCCATCGCCGGCGGTTGCCATAAGGTCAGGGGCGAAGAGGGAAGTGTTGGTTCCTTCGATGTAGTCACCATAAAGGTCTGGATAATATGATTCCGGGGAATTCCTGGTCTGTCCAATCCAGAACATGGCTGCTCCACCTTTATTGTCCGAGCTTAATACAGGGTAGCGGTCGTTGCCAGAGGTGGCTTCACCTACATGGTCGTATCCAGCATAACTTGCTGCTCCTACAGGCCATTGTAATGTTCCGGAGTTGTCTATTTTTTGAAGGGAGATATTAACCGGATAGCCGCTTTCGAAGCTGACAATTGCGCTTCCGCGGGTTTCCGACATAAGATTGGCGAGGGTCTGGTCGGTGCTGTCGTTTGGATCGGAAACGGTTATGCCTGACGCTGTCCATTGTAGCTGGCCGTTGGTGCTGCTTTGGCCGCTGACACGCTGGGCGTGCACGTCGGTGTACCAGTCGATGTTGTTATAGTCGCTCCATGCGGCAATGAGGCCACCTAATCCATCGCTAACAGCGTTAAGGTTGTTGGGATTATTGCCTGAATAAAGGGTTATGCCTGCACAACTGGTTCTTGCGCAGGTTTGCCAGCCACTGTCGAGGGTTCCATCTTTTAGAACGTGCCCGGCTTTTACATCAGAGTTTGAGATGTAGGATATGATGATTCCGCCGTCACCGTCTGAAATAAGAGTGTGTGATGAAGAAGCATCAGTTCCGGATGCCAGTATCGGGCTTTCCCAACCCGTGATTGCCGTTCCGCTGGCGTTGTATTTGGTAATGTAGCTGCCAGTTGTTTCTCCGCTGGTGTAGAGATAGGCCAGATAGATATTATAGGCGGGGTCGGTCTGAAGTTTTGGATAGTTAGATCCTTCCGGCATGACGATATCGTCAAATTGTCTTGTTCCGTTAGAGTCGATTCTGGTGAGATGTACGGTTGTGGCATAAGTGTTTTGATCCGTTGAGGTCCATGCCATGTAGGCTCCTCCTGCTCCGTCTGCAGCCATTTGTAATTCAGTTTCTGTCCCGTTATCCTGGGTGGAAACGTTGATTTCAGCAGGGGAGATGTAGGCTATTGAGCCGTTGGAAAGAATACGCTGGACAACAATTTCGGTATTGAGTTCACCCATTTGATCCCATCCGATGATGGCACCGCCAGCGTTATCGGAAACTAGTCCGTAGTTCATGCTCCAGTTGTAGGGGCTGTTTCCAATGTTTTGTGAAACTTGAACACCCCCATCAGTCCACATGCTGGCACCGGTGGCGGCATTGATTTTTTGGGCCCAGATGCTTCTGGGGTTCATGTATGATGCGTCCTGATGCACCCAGGTGACAATGAAATTGCCGTCGGAAGCCAGGATGGATCGTGGATGTTCCTGTTCGTTTTCATATGGTTCAAATGTGTCTGCGATCCTTTCAGCATTCCATTTGCCTGGGGGTACGTAGTCGGGGTCGCAGGCGTTACCGATGCCATCTGAGTCCTGGTCACCCTGGCCCGGATTGGAAATAAGGGCACAGTTGTCGCAGGCGTCACCAATTCCGTCACTATCGGTATCGGTTTGCGCGGTGTTGGAAGTTGAGGGGCAATTGTCGCAGGCATCACCGACGGTATCGGTGTCTGTGTCGGTCTGATCTGTGTTGGATTTCGCGGAACAGTTGTCGCAGGCGTCGCCGATGGTGTCCCAGTCAGAATCAAGCTGGTCGGTGTTGGCTGTTACAGGACAGTTGTCGCAGGTTGATGGCAGGTTATCGGCATCTGTGTCGGTTCCGCCATTATCATAGGAAGATAATTTAAGAATGAAGGCGTCGGTTCCGGACGCGGTGCTGCTGTAGCCCCAGGTTGGTGGATCTCCAGCATCGTGGACAGGAAAGTTGGGTGAAGAGTTTGAAGCGTAACCGGCTATATAGGTATTGTCTGATCCGTCTATATAAAGATCGTTAATGGCGTTGTTGTATCCGTAATAATCTCCGCTGATTGAGGTTGAGCGGTTAAGTGTTGATAGGTCTGATGATAGTTTTGCAATAAAGGGATCTCCGCTTCTGGCATAGTGGATGGGGCAGACGGTTGGGAATCCCCATGACCAGGTGCTGCCAGCAATGACTATGCTTCCGTCTGAAAGTGTCCGGATAGTGTTTCCGAATTCAGATCCTGTTCCTCCAAAATAGGTGGAGGCAGTGTTAGTGAGATAGCCGCCAGCTTCAATGGTGAATTTGGTTATTACCATGTCGTAATCTGAGCCATTTAGGCTGCTCTGGTAGGTTCCACTTGTTACAGGATAACCTACATCGTTGGTGTAACCGGCCGCGTACAGGTAGCCCGTTTGGCTGGTATTGAAATAAAGGCGAAGGTAGTCGGTGGCTCCGGCTGTCGCTACGCCAAAGTATGACGCATAAAGAGGATTTGTTTCTCCATCGGAAAGGTTGTCGGCAAGGTCGTATTTGGAAATATAGTCGGCATGTCCGGAAGTGTAGAGAGGGTTGTTATAAGTTGTGAGTCCGGTAGAACTGGTTGGTCCGATTACCCACAGGTAATTGTTATTATCAATGACAGCATTATAAACGCTGTCGAAGGCGGATCCGCCAATAAAGGTGACTGCTTGAAGGGACGTTGTATTAAGAGTGGTGTCGAAAATGGCGCAATAACCATCGCTGTTTCCACCATAGGTTTGATCGTAACCCGGTTTGGTACTTTGTGGAGGGAAGCTTAATCCGGTGCCCCAGGCATCAGCACTTCCGCAGGTTACAACGTAATCCGTGCTTGCGTTGGTGAATGATCCAAGATAGGAAGAAGTGGCGTTATCCAGGTAGGCGGCACGGTTTAAAGTGGAAAGGTTATTGGAAAAGCTGGCAATGAAGCCGCTTGAGTTACTGCCGGCGGAGTTGTCTGTGGAGTCGTATGAATTTGATCCCATGGGGAGGTCACTACTTTCGGTATAACCAGAGATAAAAAGGTTGCCGGTACTGTCAAGCGCGGCATGCTCGGCTACATCGTTACTATAGTTGGTTCCGTAGGAGCTGTCGGTTGTTCCACCGTAATAGGTGGCTGCGGTTAATGTTGAGAGATCGCTGGAAATTTTAGCCAGGAAAATGTCGGTTGGAGAGCCTGAATCGTTGAAGGTTTGATCATAAGCGCCGGTAGTCGTGGGGAAATCAGTGGAGTTGGTTGATCCTACTAGGAAGAAGTCCGAGTCCTGGTTGTTTTTTAAAAGCGCGTAGGCGGTATCGGTTCCGCTGCCGCCAAGAAAGGTTGCATTAAGGATTGGATCGATAATCAGCGGTTGGGATTTGTCATATGTTCCAATCTGGAAACCATAGGTGTCTTTATCAATAATATTATAGGCGATTTCGACAGGTGTTTTTTTAGCTCCCGTTTCTTGCCAGGCGACCGGCTTTGAAAATTTGATGTCCCCAAATTTGTTTTCAAGCGTGAGTTCATTATTTCCGTTGACGCTAAGGCCGTCGACTCCCGCAATCCTGATTTTAATTTGTGAGGCATCCCCCTGCGGAAGGACGGTAAAGATCTTTTCCACCTGAGAATCTTTTTTTGCCATAGTCATCAGAATGTTGTTGTAGATTTCACCGAAGCTGATGCTGTTATAGGCGGGGATGTTTTTGTGCCATTTGGTTGACTCGTTCCCTTTGAAGATATTGATTTGGGCGTTTGATTTTTCAAGTCCGGTGGGGTTAATGGCTTTATCGGTAAGAATATTTTCTTTAATGGCCAATCCTCTTTTTTTGTTTATCTGAAAGTCGTAGGTTAGAGTTCCGTTATTTTCAAGATAGAAGGTGCTGCCGGGAAGGTTTGAATAAAAGAGAACATGATCATTTTTTTCTCCCAGGTTACGGACAAATGGAATGTTTACTGATGCCAATTTGGGGGAATTTTTTTCCTGTGCGACAACTGTTTGCTGGTCTGGTTTTTGCTGTTGGTTACTGGAAGCAAAAAGTCCCAATGAAAGTACGGATGAAGCTAAAAGCAGGCTTATTAACGGGATGATAAGACCAGGTTTCTTTTTTGGATGGAGAACTTTATGACGGATGTTGCGGTTACTATGATGGGTTATGCGGGTAATTTTTTTTGTTTTGGAAGAGGGCATAGGTTTTTTGTTTTAGTTTTAATTGTTAAATTTAAATATCTTGGTATTATATCAAATAGTTGACAAAGACGAAATACCTTTTAAGCTATTTTTGGGGGATTACTGTCGGATTTGTTTGTTTGTGAGCCGAAAGTGCCTAGTTTATGCTGTCCTCAATGGTGTAGGTGATGGTGGAGGTGTAAGTGCCGGCGGGCGTATTATCCGGTACGGACAGTTTAAAGCTTGGGTAAAAAACAAATTTGCCTACGCGTCCCTGGGTTCCGGCGTTGGTGGGGGCATCCATTAGTACCAGTATGCCGTCTTCAGGAAAGGCGTGGAAGTTGCTGGATTCGTTAGGGGTGGATTCGGAATAATAATAAAAATTGTTGGCTGTAATTTGAGAAGCACTGCCTTTTATTTCCTGGGTACTGCTGAAATTGCTTACGATTACCGATTCCTGGGTGGTGGGGATGGTATCTGTTCCTGAAATGTGAGGAGTCACCTGTACTGTTACTTTGAGGCCTCCGTTGTATCTGCCATCAAATACTTCCAGATAGTTGTTGTTGGTTTCCGGGGCTGCAATGTAGTAAACGTTTCTTGTGCCCGGGGAGGTTATATCGACCGCAGGGAAATTAAAACCGCCAGGAATGTTGGATATTCCAAAGTTGCCAGGGTTGATTTGCTGGGTAGCAATGGTTATTTGGGTAGTGGGGCTGAGTATTGGTAGTGGAGGAATGTTGAGTTGGGTGTGGGGTGAGGCTTGAGACTGGGTGGTGATTTGGGTTTGCGAAGTCTGGCTGAGTGCGGTTTGGGCAAGAAAGAGGTTGAAAAGAAGAAGAGTGGAAATAATGATAAGGGGATTCTTTTTTTGTGATGGTCTGGTTTTGCTCGTGGACTTGCGCATGAGTTTTTTTTAAAGTTATTTTCTTACTCTTAGTTTAACAGCATCTGTAAAAAATTCGAAGATATCTTTTAAACCCAGTTTGGATTGGCCTTTTTGGCGGTCAGGAAAGTGGATTGGGATTTCGGTGATGCGGATTTTGCTTTGGTAGGCCCGTTTTAAAAGTGACATCTGGAAGGAATAACCTTTTGACTGAATGGTGTTCAGGTTACAGTCACGAAGGAATTTGGCTGAGATACAGCGGAAGCCGGATGTGCAATCCTGTACCTTGTAGATCCCGGCAAGATAACGTGCGATGAAGTTGGCGGTCCAGGAATTTATTTTCCGAAGGAAGCCGAATTCGGTGATGTCTTTGCCGGAAATATAGCGTGATCCAATGATGAATTCGTATCCCTGTTCTGCTTTTTCAAGAAAGCGGGGGATGTCTTCCGGGCTATGTTGCAGGTCGGCATCCATTTCCATGATATAGTCGGGATTCATGTTTTGGAGGATGTAGGTTATGCCGCGTATATAAGCTGCGCCAAGCCCCTGTTTTTGCCCGGTGATTAGGCCCAGCTCCGGGAGCTGGCCGGCTCCGGGAGCTGGCTGGCTCCCGGAGCTGATTATGTCTGCTACAATTTTGGCTGTGCCATCAGGGGAGTTGTCATCGATAACCAGTACCTGCAGGTTCCAGGATTTTTGTTTAAGAAGCTCGGCCGCGACTTTTTGGATGCGGCTGATGGTTTCGCGAATATTTTGGGCTTCATTATAAGTGGGTAGCGCGATGACGATTGTTTTCATGAGCTATGGCAGGTGTGTTTCAGGAAAAGTTCCTGCCTGATTTTCTCATAACTCAGAAGGTTTGTATAGAAGGGGATGCGTAGCCCTTTTATAAGCTGGTGATAGTCAGCGTGCCATGGTAGCGTCCCGGAGCAGTATTGGCGGGTATTTTTATCTGGAGAACCGGGTTGAGCAGGAACATCTGCTGGTTGCTGTCTTCTGGTTTTACATTCACCAGAGTGGCTTTGTCGAATGTCCCGTTGAAAGTGCGGCTTTCACCAGGCCGAATTTGGCTTGTGCCCTGCGCTCCGAGGATTTTGGCTTCGCCAGGAATGAGGGTGAGGGAAGAGGCGGGGATTACTCCTTTGCCTGATAGTGAGGTGAAGTCGGTGGTGCCGACATAAGTGTTCCATTCCGTATTTTTGTTTTGTACAAAGATGAGCGGGCCAAGACTTTCGGTGGCGACTTTTTCCTGCCGGAAAGAGAATTCCTGGGCGGGGAAGGTGATTGGCCGGGTGGGCACGAAGATAAAGTTTAATTCCGGGGTGGCGGCGAGATCGCTGATAATTTCGGGGGTGGCTTCGAGTGTTTTAATGAGGATCTGATCGGTGATGATGGAGGCGGTGTCTCTTTCAACGCCGATTTTTTCTACATAGTCTGAGGTGAGGATATAATTGGCGAGTACCTCCGGTGTGGCTGGCAGTTCTTCGATAAAAAGGTTTCTGAGTTCCGGAATGTTGGCATGGGTCTCGGGAGTGGCTTCAATTTCGGGAGTAGCAGATAGTTCCAACGCCGGTTCAGTTGCCGATAATGACTGGATTTGCAGTTCAGGACCGAGGTCGGTTTTGATGTACATGCTGAACAGGCCGTTTAGGATGGTCCCGGAGTGGGGCAGATATTCAGTTATCTGATGTGTTTCTTCTGCTCCGGTAAGTTTGTTTTTAAATACCAAAACCGGTTCCTGGTCGGTGGTTGGGGTTACGGACAGGATTACTTCGTTGTTGGCCGGGCCACTGGTGTTATTGTATTTTAAGACGGTGTTGCTGTTTTCAACCTGGATGGAATCGTTGGCGGTGAAATTGATGACATCATTAACGGCGATGCGGGCGTTCTGGAAGTCGATTTCCCCCATCCATTTGGTGCTATAGGTTGGGGGCAGGCGAACATCACGGAAGTTTCCCCACTTGATATTGAGGATGTAAGAGTTGGCGACTTTGGGAGTAATGGTCTGGGTTTTAAATAGTGAGGATTCGAATGGAGGGATGTTGATTACCAGTTCAATGGCAAGCAGCAACAGTCCTGCGAAGACAAGGTTTTTGGTGAAAGCAAATGTTGTAAAGTGACGTTTTGAATTAGTTCTGGCTTTGCAGGCAATGCAGAATGAAGGCAGGCAATGCAGGTTTGGAATAATGTTATCAGAAGTTAACTGGTTTGCTGCAGCTTTGGTTTTTAATGACCGGTATACTGTGAAAAGGACTAGTGGTAAGAGCAGCAGTAAAAAGGCCCAAAGAGGAATAATGCAAAAGTTTTGGATCAAAGTGCTGGAGTTCCCATCGTATAGATAGAGGGAGGTTAGGCCAAATGATGGTTGCTCGGTGCTAAGAGTGATGGTTTTTTCTTCGCCCGGTTTGATGAGGATTTTTCCAGGGGAAGGTTCGCTCAGGTTGTCGTCTGCTCCGGCGGTGGCGTCTTTGGGGCTTGCTTTTGCTGTTGGTGTCTGTAAGAGATTTGAGTAGCCGATGGAATAGTTGGTGCGAATGTCGGTGTTGCCAGTGTTTTTTAGGGTCAGCCGCAGATTGGTGAGGTTGTCCTGTTGGCCAAGGTTAAGCGAGGCAATTTCGATTTGGGGATTGCTGATTCCGGGGACGTTAAGGTAAACGCGCACGCCTTTTTCGATAATCAGGGAAGTTGTCCCCGGGGTTTTATTGTTAAGTTCGCGGACGATGATTGCTCCAGTGTGGTAGCCAACGCCCGCGTTATTGGGGAGGTCAAAATTGACGCTGAGGATGCGGCTTTGGCCGGAAGGAAGGATCAGGTGTGCGGTTGGCAGTTTGATCCAGGAAATAATATCTTCAGATTTTTGTTCCAGGCTTTTGGCAATAAAATTGTTATCTTTTCCTTCGGCGTCGGCGACATAAAGGATCAGTTCCTTTGGCCTGGAGCTGAAGTTTGAGATCATTAACTGTTCCTGTTTTTTTTCACCGGGCTTAAGGCTTTCTACGAACCAGTTATTTTCGGTGACGGGTCGGACATCCAGTGTGCCAAAATCGTAATAGGAAGCGTTTGCTTTGGGGATTAGGCTATTCGTAAAGAAAGCTGCAGCAAACAGAGAGAGGGTCAGCATGATTAAAGAGAGGAGGTTTGTCCTGAGTTTTCTGGTTGTTCTGATTTGGTAGCTTTGTTTTGGCATTAACTAATGGTGAAAGTGATGGTTGCGGAATACTGTCCCGGCGGTGTTCCTGATGGAATGTTGAGCTGGAAGGAAGGATAAATTCTCCATTTGCCGGGTGCTGTTCCGCTTCCTCTGGCGAGTGGTAAAGGGTCTGTACCAAAAGCTGCGAAGTTTTCGGTAGCGGTGGCGAGATTCAGCCATTCCGTTTCTCCCTCAATAGGTGTGATACATTCCTGACTCTCGGGATAGTCGCAGTTTTTAAGGAAGAAATTGCTGTTGTTGATTTTGGCTGGGCCGCTGAAACCACTGGCGTGAACGTTGAGGTCAAATTCATTGCCTCCATTTTCATCGGCAATTTCAATATAGTTTGGGATATTCTGATCCGGGGTTACCTGTGTCCGTATATCGGCGCGGGTGGTCTGTTCTTCAAATGCTGCCGGTTTTGGTGGCAGGATGATAGTGTTTGGTCCATAGATTTTATAGCCGCCACCAATGATGTCGATATACATATCCTGGGCGTGAATTATGGTGAAATTAAGGCAGAAGAGGATGCCAGTTATTGTTACGATAAGCCATATTTTTAGTGACCTTATTTTCATTTAGATAGTATTTTAAAGCAGCGTAAAGGTTATGGTTGACGTGTAAATTCCAGGAATAATGACTGGCGGAATTGGCGGTATGGTAAGTTTGAAGGCTGGGAAAAAGCGCCAGCGTCCAATGGAATTGCCAGTTCCCTCTGCCAGGCGGAGAGGATCGTTTTCTTCACTGAAGCTGACAAATCCATCACTGGTTAAGGGAGAGAAAGTGTCTGTTGAAAGCAGGAAATCACCAGCAGTTCCTTCGATGGTTTGAATACAGGTGCTGTCGTCCCTGGTTGCGGCGTCGCAGTTCCTGACAGCAAGTTGCCGGACAGGCATAAAGTGCATCAGGTCGCTATGGTAGAGATTGGTTGCAGCGACGTTGATTTCATAAGGGGTTCCGTCTCCCTGTAAATCTGTGACCTGGAGGTATTGGATGGGATCAGGGTCTCCGAGTTTGTTATCACGGACAGAAACGATTACGGAAGATGGTTCAGTTGCCTTGATGGTGGCGGGCGGGAAAGTGATGCTATCAGGTACTTCTATAAATCTTCCTCCGGATTCAATTTGTTGGGAACAAAGAGGCTCGTAGGATACAAGTGCTCCGGCATATAGAGGGTTGGACAGGAATTGTCCAACGGCACCCCAATCATCATTTTCGGGGCGGCCAGGTTGTCCTTTGTATTCTTCATAATACCCCTCCCATCCTATTGCTACGTCTCCGGCGTTGTTCATTGATACAATCGGCTGGAGGCGGTTGCCGGTCTGGGTTGAGTTGATGCGGAAAGCTGGGCCGTATTTCTTGAGTCCGCCAGTTGACGCTCCAAGGTAGCTGTAAAACTGGCCCCAAATATAATTGCTGGAGCTGTCGGGTGAAAATTCTGTCCATACGGTAATGAGATCACCGGTGGACGGGTCGGCACTGACATCACTTAACGTATAGTATGATTGGTCGGGTGTTCCTATGGTGGAAGTGTCGAGAGGAGTTTCAAGATCGTTGAATGAAAATCTTTTGTTTATAATGACTGCCGCGGTTGGTTCTGGTGTTCCGTTGGTGTTGTATTTGCTGTATGAAACCATGACCTGGTTGTTTGGTAACATTGTGCTTCGGGGGTTGTCGTTGAGTACGGCCGTGGTGTTGGAGAGCGCAGCTGAACTTACAGTGTTTAAGGAGTTTCCGCTGAATACGGCAGTTTCCCCCCATATAGTGTAGGGATCTTTATTATAGGTGAAGAAGGCTTCGTTGCTGTTTGGATTGATTGTTACGGATGGGTGTTTGCAACCGGTATTATCCACGCAAGTTTCTAAAGTTTTTTCGTCAGAGAATTTGCTGTCGTAATGGAAAATACTTTTAATGGCGGAGCCGGTAGAGTTATTTTCACGGAAGATTAAAGCAAAGTTATCTTCAATAGCGCCTCCATCCTGGTTGTAGTAACCGGCGGCGATATCAGGCTGCGTCTGTTCCCCGTAGAGGGTGATGTTGGCACGGTGGCAGAAGTTGTCTGGAACAGGATTTCCGCGTTCATCATATTCCATGTACCAGATGTCTGATCCGGAATATGAGGTTGCAGGGTTGCGGCAGGAAGGATCATTGGCGCTGAAGGCAATAATGAAGCGTCCGACATTATCGCCGGTGCTGTCTTCAAAAAAGGATATGGATGGGCGATCCATGGAGCTTAAGGAACTGGCGACAAGTACGTCGCGTTTGATTCTGCCAGTCATAATATTATAGAGGAAGAATTTCACTTTGTTGCCGTCTTCAAGGTAAGTGCCAGCTACAAGATTGTGCGGTCCCATGGCAACATGTCCATCGGACTGGACTCTGGTACTGTTAACAGGGTCGTTTACAAGCCTTTCATTGCCCTGTTTAAACAGGGAGGAAACAAACTGCTGTAAAATAATCAGGTTGGTGTTTTCATTATTATGAATGATGTTGTAGAAGCCGTCTGCGGTCATGGCAATGGCTGGATTTGATTTCGTTCCAGTATCGCCGTTATCGGAATTTGCTTTATATTC